>ULVA01042221.1_pt1 | contig 11789 bp, 8 predicted proteins | sample 1958811 | NCBI WGS metagenome assembly ULVA01 (sample SAMEA4835768, study PRJEB28245) | human gut metagenome | biome: gut microbiome; material: fecal sample | place: Denmark | collected 2008
CAGATTACCCGCGATATCCTGTCAGGCAAGATCAAAGGAGCCAAGAGAAATGCGGTTGTACTGAACGCAGCAGCTTGTATCTACATTGCAGGCAAGGCGGACTCCATAGCGGATGGAATAAAGGTAGCAGAGGACGTGATCAACAGTGGCAAGGCTGCTGAGACGCTTGAGGCATTTGTAAGACTGACAAATGCTTAGATAAGTTTCATCACAGACCATATAGAAAGTTGCATAGAGAGGTAAGAGATGATATTAGATGAGATAGCTGAAAAGACAAAGGAACGTGTGGCGGAGCAGAAGAAAAAAGTCCCTCTTGAGGAGATGAAGAGACGGGCACTTGATATAGTTGCCAGAGAGACGGATAACGGCAGCAGCTCATATAGTAAGTTCCTATTTAGGGACAATCTGGCGGCGGATGGAATATCGTTTATCTGTGAGGTCAAGAAGGCTTCGCCTTCCAAGGGGCTTATCGCACCGGACTTTCCTTATGTTGAGATCGCAAAGGAATATGAGGCGGCGGGAGCTTCAGCCATATCGGTGCTTACCGAGCCATTTTACTTCCAGGGTAGCAATCAGTTCCTGATGGACATAAAGAAAGAGGTAAATATACCGCTGCTGAGGAAGGATTTCACAGTTGACGAGTATATGATATATGAGGCAAAGGTCATAGGAGCCTCGGCGGTGCTTTTGATTTGCGCCATACTGGATGACGAACAGCTTGCATCATACCTGCAGCTTGCACACGAACTTGGAATGTCGGCTCTGGTTGAGGCTCACGATGAGGAGGAGGTCAGACGGGCGATAGCCTGCGGAGCCGGCATCATTGGAGTGAACAACAGAGACCTCAGAACATTTACGGTGGACATCATGAACAGCGTTCGTCTTAGAAAGCTGATACCGGACATGGTGCCAGCCACCCATATGGGGACGGAGGTACCTGTCACCGGTACAGGAGCTGCGGCTGACACTTTAGCACCCCAGAAGATGGTGTATGTGTCTGAGAGTGGAATCAAGGCAAAAGAGGACATAGACAGGCTTAAGGCAAATGGAACTGATGCGGTGCTCATAGGTGAGACATTTATGAGAAGTCCCGACAAGAAGAAGTTGTTTGCGGAACTTAGAGGCGAGTAACATATTATATAGAAGAAACACAATACAAAAGTGTAGAAATTACATTTGAAAATATATCTGAGAAGACAAAAACAGGAGGAAAAACATATGTCAAAAGGCAGATTTGGCGTTCACGGCGGACAGTACATTCCAGAGACTCTGATGAATGCGATGCTGGAGCTGGAGGAAGCTTACAAGAAATATAAGGATGATCCGGAGTTCAACAGAGAACTCACAGAGATGCTCAACGAGTATGCGGGAAGACCTAGCAGACTTTACTATGCAGAGAGAATGACAAAGGATCTGGGCGGTGCAAAGATCTACCTCAAGAGAGAGGATCTGAACCACACAGGAGCGCACAAGATCAATAACGTAATCGGACAGATGCTCCTTGCCAAGAGAATGGGCAAGACAAGAGTTATCGCGGAGACTGGTGCCGGACAGCATGGAGTTGCAACAGCGACAGTTGCAGCCATGATGGGCATGGAGTGCGAGATATACATGGGCGAGGAGGACACGATCAGACAGGCTCTCAACGTGTACAGAATGAGACTTCTGGGTGCAAAGGTTCATCCGGTAAAGACAGGAACAGCCACACTTAAGGATGCTGTATCTGAGGCATTTCGTGAGTGGACAAGCAGGATTGATGACACACACTATGTACTCGGCTCAGTTATGGGACCATATCCTTTCCCTGAGATCGTCCGTGATTTCCAGGCTGTGATCAGTAAAGAGATCAAGGCACAGCTCATGGAGAAGGAGGGAAGACTCCCTGATGTCGTCATGGCATGTGTGGGCGGCGGTTCAAATGCCATCGGAGCTTTCTACGATTTCATACCTGACGAGAGCGTCAGGCTGATCGGCTGTGAGGCAGCAGGCAGAGGCGTTGATACATTCGAGACTGCGGCAACCATCGCAACCGGAAAACTTGGTATATTCCACGGCATGAAGTCCTACTTCTGTCAGGATGAATTTGGCCAGATCGCACCTGTATATTCGATCTCAGCGGGACTTGACTACCCGGGAATCGGACCTGAGCATGCATACCTTCACGACATCGGACGTGCGGAGTATGTGGCGATCACAGATGACGAGGCAGTTGATGCATTTGAGTATCTGTCAAGGATCGAGGGAATCATCCCTGCGATAGAGAGCGCACATGCTGTGGCTTATGCCATGAAGCTGGCACCTACAATGGATAAGGATAAAATAATAGTGATCAATGTATCAGGACGTGGCGACAAGGACGTAGCAGCCATCGCAAGATACAGAGGGGAGGATCTTTATGAGTAATATAGCAAAAGCATTTGAACATGGAAAAGCATTTATAGCATTTGTGACATGCGGCGATCCGTCGCTGGATGTGACAGAGGAGGTAGTATACGCAATGGTTGAGGCCGGTGCAGACCTTATAGAACTGGGAATCCCATTCTCAGACCCGACAGCCGAGGGCCCGGTCATTCAGGGGGCAAATATAAGAGCGCTCGCAGGCGGCGTGACGACAGACAAGGTATTTGACCTTGTGAGAAAGCTACGCAAGAAAGTTACAATACCTATGGTGTTCATGACATATGCAAATGTCGTGTTCTCGTATGGTTCGGAGAGATTTATCAGCACATGCAAGGAGATCGGCATAGACGGTCTGATCCTTCCTGACATTCCTTACGAGGAGAAGGATGAGTTTGACGGAATCTGCAAGCAGTATGATGTGGATCTCATTTCACTCATTGCGCCGACATCCCATGAGAGAATATCCATGATCGCAAATGATGCGAGTGGATTTGTATACTGCGTGTCATCACTCGGTGTAACCGGAACCAGAACCAAGATCACCACAGACATAGGAGCAATGGTCAATCTGGTGAAGAAGGCGAAGGACATCCCTTGCGCTGTAGGTTTCGGAATATCCACACCTGAGCAGGCAAAGCAGATGGCGGAGAAGTCAGACGGTGTCATCGTCGGTTCAGCCATCGTCAAGCTGTGCGCCCAGTACGGCAAGGACTGTGTGCCTTATGTGAGAGATTATGTGAAGAGCATGAAGGATGCGATAAGGGGTGTATAAGGTTTTTGTGAAAACCGGGTATGTGGCTCGGTATTCTTCATAGATTAAAACATCCTACGTTTTGGCAATAATTCAAAAAATTGCCGAAACGTAGGGATTATTTAAGTGAAAATATGCTAAAGTCTGTGCTCATCTATATAGATCTTCCAGTGTTATCAGATGAACCTCCCTGCGATCCTGCGCCTGGAGCAGGCCATCAGTAAATCCTCCCTTGGAAAAGATATAATAGTGATAGTTGTTGCCTTTTCCAAGCATCTCTGCATAATCTCTGATAAGATTAAATTCATCAACACCAATTTTTTCATTTTTGTACTTGCATGAACCGATGATATAGTCATTACCCTGGACAGGAGTGCCAATAATGTCTATTTGAATCTGTTTCCTCTTTTTAGGGTCGGTTTCCCACCATTGACCAATATCGCATAGTTCAATAGGAAGATTGTCACAATAATACAGTAGGTAATCCTGACACATTTTTTCAAATGTCAGACCCATGTAGTCAGAAAGATGTTGTTTTACAGCAAGAGGATAGATCTTTGGGATTCTTCCTGAGTCAATGCTATCTCTTACATCCAGTTTATTGATGTAGTGTGGAACTCCTCCGGTACAATACCTAACGCAAGCAGGATTACGTTTAATACAGACGTTTTTCCGGATGCATTAATTCCTATAATTGCTGTTGTAGTATTAATGTATACATTGAAAAAAAGATGAAAAAGAATATCTTTATCATCATTAGAAAATCTTTGCGATGTTGTAAAACTAATATTCAAGGTTTATTTAAATAAAGGAAGTCCGTCTGCTTGTATTCTCAATATCTTCATTAATATTCACCTCCGCAAATTAAAAACGTAAATTACGTTTTTAATTGTATATAATATTATAATTTTCAATGTTTTGAAAATTATCAACGGAAAATCTGATATTATTTTGAAAATATGGTTTGACATAATATGCAGTTTTAACAACCATTGAAAAAGCCTGTTGACATATGTATGAGTATCTGGTACTATGCGTATATCAGCGATTGCTGATACCCATAATGAAAATTGAATAAACCATATTTTAAGTAGAAGAGTTTGGAAACATGATGAGTAGCAAGCGCTACAAGTCTGCGATCATGACTCTTTTTTTGTTGCCTTTCGGGCATGGGTCAGATTGCAAATGACAACTGAATAAAGCATCTGCCCGGTATCCGGGGCAGCAAAGAATACGGACACAGCGACTGCCATCGGCTGAAGAATGACAGACCGGGGAGCAGGCATCTATAGGGTGTTTGGTTGGTGAAGCTTCTGATAACACATTGACAGATGTTTTGTAGATTTATTTTAGGTTTATTTTTTCATTATGGAGGTAACGATTATGAGATATTCATTTGTTGAAAAGAAATCACACAGACAGCAGGAGACAGCATACATGCTTTATATGATGATCAGCAGCTATTTTCACAGATGCTACTGCAGGTCAAAGGTACTTGAGGAGAAACTTTTCCTCTATTATCAGGAACTTCAGGAGAATAAACAGGTGGAAAAGGAGAGACAGATTATCAGGGTCAGCGAGGGCGTGCTTAAAGACACAATGGCAGACCTGGCGGAGATGAATGCTGAGGCTGTTATTGCAAAGGCAGACGATCTGTATATCCTGAGCTTTTATACTGGATTTGAGAGGATATTGGTGACTGTTGATGAGAAAGGCTGCTATGAGATAAGTCTGGAGAGAGACGAATTAGTGGCATAGTAGGTGTTGTGAGCAAAGAGCTGAGAGTACTTTAATAAAGAGCTGATGTATGGTGGCAGTTGTTCAGGGGATAAATAAACTTGAGCAACTGCCGTGTTTTCACTTGATATAAGAACTAATGTTCGATATAATAGATGCAGGTTTTAGCATAGAGTAGGAGACTTTTATGGATCATTTTGAATTGGTATCGGAATACAAGCCCACCGGAGATCAGCCGGAGGCAATAGAAAAGTTGGTAAAGGGTTTTCAGGAAGGCAATCAGTTCGAGACACTGCTTGGTGTAACCGGATCCGGTAAGACATTTACCATGGCGAATGTTATACAACAGATGAATAAGCCTACGCTGATACTTGCACATAACAAGACTCTGGCGGCGCAGCTTTATGGGGAGATGAAAGAGTTTTTTCCGAACAATGCCGTGGAGTATTTTGTATCATACTACGATTACTATCAGCCAGAGGCGTATGTGGCGTCTACTGATACCTATATTGCAAAGGATTCGTCAATCAATGATGATATTGATCGTATGAGACATAGCGCCACAGCTGCGCTCATAGACAGAAAAGATGTCATAGTGGTTGCGTCCGTGTCTTGTATATATGGTATCGGTGATCCGGACGAGTACAGGAATCAGATGTTGTCATTCAGAGTAGGCATGATAAAGGACAGAGATCAGGTCATCGATGATCTGACAGATATACAGTATGACAGGAATGACATGGATCTGCAGAGAGGTACGTTCAGAGTGCGCGGGGATGTACTTGAGATAATCCCTGTGTCTACATTTGACGATGGAATAAGGATAGAGTTCTTTGGAGATGAGATTGACAGAATCACAGAGTTTGATCCTCTCACCGGAGAGGGAAAGAGGGATCTGACATATACCTGTCTGTTCCCTGCATCCCACTATGTAGTTGGACAGGAGAAGATGGAGAAGGCGCTGAAGAGGATAGAGGCGGAGCTCAAGGACAGAGTTGCTTATTTCAAGTCAAAGGATAAGCTCATCGAGGCACAGCGTATCGAGGAGAGAACCAACTTTGATATGGAGATGATGCGTGAGACTGGATTCTGCTCTGGCATAGAGAATTATTCCGGCCCACTGGCTGGAAGGTCAACCGGAGAGACGCCGAGCACACTGCTGGATTTCTTTGATGATGACTTTCTTCTTATTATAGATGAGTCACATATGACGGTGCCTCAGGTCGGTGCGATGTACTCTGGGGATCGTTCCCGTAAGATGAATCTGGTGGATTACGGGTTCAGACTTCCGTCGGCACTTGATAACAGACCGCTCAATTTCACAGAATTTGAGCAGAAACTGGATCAGGTCATGTTCGTATCTGCTACCCCAGGCAAATACGAGGAAGAACACCAGATGCTTATGGCTGAACAGATCATCAGACCTACGGGACTTCTTGATCCTCCGGTTGAGGTCAGACCGGTTGCTGGACAGATAGATGATCTGCTGAAGGAGGTCCGCAAAGAGACTGAGCAGGGACACAAGGTGCTTGTAACAACACTTACCAAGCGTATGGCGGAGGATCTCACCAGCTATATGAGGGATAATGATATAAAGGTGAAATATCTGCATTCGGATATAGACACTATGGAGAGGGTTGAGATTGTGAGGGATCTTCGTCTCGGCGTATTTGATGTTCTTGTGGGAATCAACCTTCTGAGAGAAGGCCTTGATATACCGGAGATCACACTGGTGGCAATACTGGATGCTGACAAGGAAGGCTTCCTGAGATCGGAGACCTCGCTTATACAGACCATAGGAAGGGCTGCACGAAATGTGAATGGACATGTTATCATGTATGCGGATACCATAACAGGTTCCATGAAGTACGCTCTTGATGAGACGAGCAGGCGTCGTGAGATACAGCAGAAGTATAACGAGGAACACGGCATAACACCTAAGACCATAGAGAAGAGTATCAGAGATCTCATAACCATAGAGGTGAAGAAGGAAGCACTTCCTGAGGAGGATAAGGACGCTGAGTCCATGACGAAGAAGGAGCTTCAGAAGGTTATCGCCAAGCTGACCAAGAAGATGAATATGGCGGCAGCAGACCTCAACTTCGAGGTTGCGGCAGAAGTCAGGGATCAGCTCAAGGTATACAAGGCTGCACTCAGAGATTATGATAAGGATTAGTGTAACTCACAGATTTATACGATATATGAGAGTGAAGTAGAGTATTCTGTGGTTCTTGCAGGTCTTTGTATATATAGGACCTTTTGAGATATTATAGACATATTATAGTAGGTAAGTAATTTCAGAGATATTATAGATATGAACAGATAGAAGCAAGGCAGATAATAAGATATAACAAATAGAAATAATAGAGAGAAAAGGTTAGATCAAGATGGAAGACAGTAAGAATTATGAATGTGATAAGCATCTGGAAGACATAACAGATGCAAGTATGAAGGATGATGATTATTTCAATGCCAGCAGGAATATAGATAGAAGATATATCACGATCGAAGGAGCGCGTGCACACAACCTGAAGAATATAAATGTCAAGATTCCAAGAGACAAATTTGTTGTTGTGACTGGACTTTCAGGATCGGGAAAGTCATCTCTTGCATTTGACACGATATATGCAGAGGGACAGAGAAGATATATGGAATCTCTTTCATCATATGCGAGGCAGTTCCTTGGTCAGGCGGAGAAGCCGGATGTTGACAAGATAGAGGGCCTTTCACCGGCTATATCAATAGACCAGAAGTCGACCAACAGGAATCCTAGATCTACGGTTGGAACGGTTACTGAGATATATGATTATTTCAGATTGCTCTATGCCAGAGTTGGTATACCGCATTGTCCAAAGTGTGGCAAAGTCATAAGCAGACAGACCGTTGATCAGATGGTGGATGAGATCATGAAGCTTCCGGAGAGAACAAAGTTTATGGTGCTTGCCCCTGTAGTCAGAGGAAGAAAGGGTGAGCATGTAAAGCTTCTGGAGAAGGCAAAAAAGAGTGGATTTGTCAGAGTTGTTGTCGATGGCAGTATGTATGAGCTGTCGGAGGAGATAAAGCTTGATAAGAATAAAAAGCACAATATAGATATTGTTGTTGACCGTCTGGTTGTCAGACAGGATGTGGAACGACGACTCACAGATTCCATAGAGACTGCGCTTTCTCTTGCAGAAGGTCTCATGAAGATAGAAGTGATCGGAGAGAGAGACGAGAATGGTATTCAGAAGGAGAACGCTGTAATCAATTTCTCAGACAGTTTTTCATGCCCGGACTGCGGTATCAGCATAGATGAGATAGAACCGAGAAGTTTTTCTTTCAACAATCCATTTGGCGCATGTCCTACATGTGCGGGACTTGGATTCAAGATGGAGTTTGATCCTGAACTTATGATACCGGATCCAAGCATGTCTATAAATGATGGTGCAATAGCTGTTCTTGGATGGCAATCGTGCAATGATGGCAAGAGTTTTGCAAATGCGGTGTTAAGGGCTTTATGTACTGAATATAAATTTGATCTGGACACACCTTTCCAGGATTATCCGCAGGATATAAAGGATCTCTTATTATATGGAAAGAACGCACGTCCTGTAAAGGTGCACTATAAGGGACAGCGCGGAGAAGGCGTATATGATATTACATTCGAAGGCCTTTTAAAGAATGTTGCCAGAAGGTATAGAGAGACATCAGCGGAGTCTACCAGGGCAGAGTATGAGACATATATGACGATAACTCCTTGTGAGGATTGCGGTGGCAAGAGATTAAAGCCAACTGCTCTGGCTGTAACTGTGGGAGACAGGAATATTGCGGATCTGATGGAATTGCCGATTACTGAACTGGCTCAGTTTATGAAGGAACTTGAACTTACAGACAGACAGAAGATGATAGGTGCCGCTATATTGAAGGAGATCAGATCAAGATTGCATTTCCTTATTGACGTGGGACTTGATTATCTGTGCCTGAGCCGTGGAACAAGCACACTTTCCGGCGGTGAGGCGCAGAGAATCAGACTTGCAACACAGATAGGTTCAGGACTTGTGGGCGTGGCATATATTCTTGATGAGCCAAGTATAGGACTTCATCAGAGGGATAATGACAAATTGATCGCTGCACTCAAGAATCTCAGAGATCTTGGAAATACACTGATAGTTGTTGAGCATGATGAGGACACCATGAGAGCAGCAGATCACATAATAGATATAGGACCGGGAGCCGGTGCCGATGGTGGATATGTGGTGGCTGAGGGCACTGCAGAAGAGATCATGAAGTGCGAGAATTCAATTACCGGTGATTATTTGAGCGGCAGAAAGAAGATAGAGGTACCGGACGTCAGGAGAAAGCCGACCGGATGGATAACCATCAAGAATGCTTACGAGAACAATCTGAAACATATAGATGTTGACATTCCGCTTGGAATCATGACCTGCGTGACAGGTGTGTCGGGTTCGGGAAAAAGTTCGCTTGTGAATGAGATTCTGTATAAGAAGCTTGCAAGAAGACTGAACAGGAGCAGGGTGAAAGCTGGCAAGCATGATCACATCATAGGTTATGATGCACTTGATAAGATCATCAATATAGATCAGTCCCCGATAGGCAGAAGCCCAAGATCAAATCCTGCCACATATACAGGAACATTTGATCTGATCAGAGATCTGTTTGCGGGTACAAAGGATGCAAAAGCGCGTGGATACAGCAAGGGAAGATTTAGTTTTAATGTATCTGGAGGCCGGTGTGAGGCGTGCCGTGGCGATGGAATTATTAAGATAGAGATGCATTTCCTTCCAGATATATATGTGCCATGTGAAGTATGTGGGGGAAAGAGATATAACAGGGAGACTCTGGAAGTTAAGTACAAAGGAAAGAGTATTCATGAGGTACTTGATATGACAGTGGATGAGGCCTGTGAATTTTTTGCAAATGTACCTCGTATATTAAAGAAGATAGAGACTCTCAGGGATGTGGGACTCGGATATATAAAACTTGGACAGCCCTCCACGACTCTGTCCGGAGGCGAGGCACAGAGAATCAAGCTTGCAACGGAACTGTCAAGACGAGGTACAGGCAAGACAATATATGTCCTCGATGAGCCTACCACTGGATTGCATTTCGCTGATGTACACAGGCTTGTTGATATACTTAGAAGACTTAGCGATGGTGGCAATACAGTAGTGGTTATCGAACATAATCTTGACGTTATTAAGACCGCAGATTATATTATTGACATGGGACCTGAGGGGGGTGCCGGTGGAGGAACTGTCATTGCACAGGGGACTCCTGAGGAGATTGCACGGGTACCACAGTCATATACAGGACAGTATCTTAAGAAATATCTTGCGAAGTAACAGGATATGGGAGAGATACAACAGATAATCGGAGGTATGCTATGAAATGTTTGAGATGTGGACAGGAGATAGATAATAATATAGCTGTGTGTAAGTATTGTGGCATGGATATGACACAGTATATGAGACAGGGACAGAGTCTGCAGTATAGTCAGCCGGGAATGCAGCAGGGTCAGGCACCGCAGTATAGCCAGCCGGGAATGCAGCCTGGACAGAACCAGCAGTATGCTCAGTCAGGAATGCAGCAGACTCAGGTAGTACAGGCACCGCAGTATAGCCAGCCGGGAATGCAGCCTGGACAGAACCAGCAGTATGTCCAGCCGGGTCAGAACTGGCAGTATGCTCAGCCGGGAGTGCAGCAGACTCAGGCAGTACAGGCACCGCAGTATAGCCAGCCGGGAATGCAGCAGCCACCGCAGTATAGTCAGTGGGCTGCGCAGCAGGTGTTCCTTCAGTATTCACAGCAGAATACTGCTGGATACTATGATATGGATAACAATGCTGACAGCAGTGAGAACGGCGTAAAGAAAGTCAGATATATTCCAAATATTATAAATATTGTCGGAATCGTTATGGCTCTTGCAACACTGTTTATTCCATATGCTCATGTGGGAAGCGATGTCAGAAGTATATACAGTGTTTTTGGAATAGTTGTTCTTCCAGTTATAATTGGCGCAGTTTTGGCCTGTGGAGATGTGGTATGTGCGTGTATCAATAAGACGGTGTGTCATATAATATCAATGGTGATATCAGTTATTTTTGGTGGTTTGTATATATTTGAATTTATACTTTCAGTCATAGATCTCAAGAAAATTGATGCATCATTGAATGCTGGGTTCAACATAGGAGCATGGATCAGTCTGGTAACTGCAATTATAATGATTGCATCAGTTCCAGTTTGGTGGCTTCTCGTTGCCAGAAAAATGAAAGAATAAAAATCATACAGATGACTGACAGGATTTAGATGATGAATAATAGAAATGATCAGATATATTGATTGAAATATAATACAAAAGGCTGTGCCTCGGCGATCTTGACCGCTGAGACACAGCCTTTTCTTTACTTAGGCGATATGAAATCAGACACGAGAAATCATATCGTTACAAACTGTTAATTAGTCGTTAGCCTTACCAACTGATCCGAAGAGTTCCATCTTCTCCTTAACAGTAGCCTTGATAGCCTCGAAACCAGGAGCGAGAAGCTTTCTAGGATCAAATCCCTTGCCCTCGAGATCCTTACCAGCCTCGATGTACTTTCTTGTAGCATCTGCGAATGATAACTGACACTCTGTGTTTACGTTGATCTTTGAAACACCAAGTGAGATAGCCTTCTTGATCATGTCAGCTGGGATACCTGTACCACCATGAAGAACTAATGGCATAATACCTGTCTTCTGCTGGATAGCATCAAGTGTCTCAAAGCTAAGTCCCTTCCAGTTAGCTGGGTACTTACCGTGGATGTTACCGATACCAGCTGCAAGCATATCTACACCAAGATCAGCGATAGTCTTGCACTCGTCTGGATCAGCGCACTCGCCCATACCAATAACTCCGTCTTCC
>ULVA01045158.1_pt1 | contig 11534 bp, 9 predicted proteins | sample 1958811 | NCBI WGS metagenome assembly ULVA01 (sample SAMEA4835768, study PRJEB28245) | human gut metagenome | biome: gut microbiome; material: fecal sample | place: Denmark | collected 2008
TTTAGAGGGTGACCTTGAAGGTCTTGCCGGCTACGGCCACGATGTATATGCCGTGGTGACCGAGGGCGATTTCTTTGCTTGTTCCGGAATAGGCTGTGCGTCCGGCGAGGTCGTATACTGCCACAGCGGCGTCCGCTTCGGCTCCGTTGATGTGTATGGTGCCGGCCGATACGGACACGCTGACGGCGTTGTCGTCATTGGCAAAGACATCGTCCACGCCACCCATGTCTTTTTCGACTATATTGCCGAACTTTTTCCAAAGTCCGTGTTCTTTGTAAGCCTGAGCCGAACCGGTGGGCACGTACAGCGTTACATCCTGATAGCGGTAGCTTTCGAGGATGTCAACGTTTAGTCCGAACAAGTCGCTGGGGCTATATGGCTTTGTTGTGCGACAGATTATACTTTTAAGGCTTGGGCAGCCGAAGAACACATGGTTGTATATCAACAACGAATATTCCGGATTGTGAGGTTCGATGGTAACTTCTTCCAAGGACTTGCAATTAGCAAATGCTCCGATGGATATTTCGTTTGACTTGATTGTGGCTTTTTTAAGCCCGGTGCAGTTGGCAAATACGAAATTAGCCGCATCAGCAAAAAAACTGCCGCCAATGTTCACATCGATTTTCTCCAATCCTTTGCAGCCGTCAAAGGCGTGTTGGCCGAGGGTTACAGTATTCTCAAAGGATAGAGATGCGATTTTATCGCAGCCATAGAATGCATAATCATAGACAAAGTCCCTGTTTATAGTAACATTTCCCTCTTTCCCGGGAATACATGCAGTTATCCACGGACTGTTTATGCCGTATGAGAGTATTCCGTCAGAGAAACCATAATACTTTGAATTGGATTTATACTGGCTAATGTTTATGCTACCGGGGGCGATGGCTTTGCTGATCATGTCCATCGAATTTGGCATAGTCAGAGACGTAAGTTTAGGATTGTCATCGAAGATGTTGTGGAATGTCGCTCTGACATCGTATGTTGTCCCACCTATGGTTACCTGTCCGGGAATGACAAAGTCGCCCACAGCTTTTTGAGGATCGGCATATATTGCGCCACAAAAGCTGCCACCATATATTTTACTGTCATATGTTAGGCCGTTGTTATCCGAGCCGAGGGTGTTCTCGATGGTGGAAACTTTGCCCCATATGGCATCGTTGGTGTATGCGTCTTTGCTCTCGTAGGGCACTTTGAAGGTGAAATTGGCTATGTCGTTTGTGTCACCAGATAATTCGCCTTCGCATTGTGGCGGTGTGGTGGCCAATACATATATCGTAGAGTATCCATTGTGTACACGGAATGCCCACTTGCCCAATTTTTTTACTTTCGGCCCAAGTATTATAGTGCTTAAACTTTTGCAATCGTAGAACATGTTCTCTCCGACAACTTCGGATTCAATCTTCGCATATTTGAGGTAATAGCAGCCCATAAAGACGCTGCGTTCGAGTGTGGTGACGGAGGCGGGGATAGTAACTTTGGTCAGGTGTTCGCACCAGGAGAATGCCGCATAGCAGATTTCGTTAAGTGTGTTGGGAAGAACGACGGAGGTAATTTTGCTACTATTGAAGGCGAGTTCGGCAATGGTGCGCACGCCGTCCGGTACGGCCACGGGGTCGAAGTAGTGTTCAGGACATTTTAGCAGGGTGGCGCCGTCGGCGGTGTAGAGGATGCCATCGATGTCCTTGTAGTACCGGCTACCGTCCTCAACGGTGATACGCTCAAGGCGTGGGTTGTATCCAAGGAACTTCTCGCCGATTTCGCGCACGGTGGCGGGGATGGTGAGCGAAGTAATCTTGTTGCAGTTATAGAATGTTTTGACGGCGATGCCAGTTACAGTGTAGTCGGCGCCGTTGATGGCAACGATGGACGGAATTACTACGTCGCCGCCTAAGAATTTGTCATAATGGACGGCTTGGCACTCGTGTTTCTCGGCATCGATAATCATAAAGGTGAATCCTTTTTCGATTGCGTCATTGGAGTATATACGGCAATCTTTCCACACATCGGCAGCACGATAGTCGGCTACTGCGGAGGAGGGCACCAATACAATGCCATCGAAGCCATAAGAAAACTTGTTTGTGTAAGTGATTTCGGGCGGCGTATTGCCTAAGCAGTGGATGTATTGGACTGTTGACGATACACTATTGCTGTTTAGTGCCTGTACCGAACCGAAATAGAAAATCTGATTTAGACTCAATCCGAAGGACCACCCGTCAGGCTCGTTTTTGCAACGGATATAAGCCGTGGTCAGGCTGGTGCAGCCGAAGAAGGCTCTGTCTGCTTTTTCGAGACCTACCGGCAGGTCTATGGTCGCCAGGCTCTGACATTTATAAAAAGCGCGGCTCTGTATGGTCGTTACGGTTGACGGGACTGTGAGCGAGGTGATGGGCGCCTCTTGGAAGGCCTTGCTGTCGATGCGTACAACGGTATAAGTGATGCCGTTATCCGCCACCTTGGCCGGGATGTCAAGCGAGGTGGGGATGGTGGCGGCATCGTAGCCGGAGACCGCGCACTCTTTTTTTTCACTGTCGATGACGGTGAAGCTGAGGCCGCCGCTATCGAACGCCGACATGGTGGCCGTGGCCAGCAAAGTCGTGATTGTGAGTAATAATTTTTTCATTAAGTGTAAGCGTTAAATGTTAGTGATGGCTAATTAATTATATCGAGTTGGGAATTTGGAAGTTCGACGGGTAGGGTGTTGAGGTTCTCGATATAGTCGAGAAGTTCAAAGCGGCCACGGCGGTCTATGCTCGAAGTGCGGAATACGGGAGGCAGTTCCTCCCAGTATTCACGCAGCGTTTCGAGGTATTTGGTGGTGACGGTCTTGGCAGCGTTCGACGTCATTTTGTCCAGCTTGGTGAAGACTATGGCAAATGGCACGCCATTCTCGCCTAACCAGTTCATAAATTCGAGGTCTATGTCCTGGGGCAGGTGACGCCCGTCTATCAGCAGGAACAGGCACGTCATTTGCGGACGCTTGAGAATATAGCCCTTGATCATTGCTTCGAGGCGGCGGCGGTCGTCCTTGCTGCGCCGCGCGTACCCATAGCCGGGCAAGTCTACGATATACCATGCGTCATCTACGAGGAAGTGGTTGATAAGCATGGTCTTGCCGGGGGTGGCGGAGGTCATGGCCAGCGAGCGATTGCCCGTGAGCATATTTATCAGCGAGGACTTGCCTACGTTGGAGCGCCCTATAAAGGCGTACTCGTGCATGGCCGTTTTGGGACATTTATCCACATCGGGGCTACTGGTGACGAAGCATGCGTTGGATATATTCATAGTCAAGACGTTGTCAAGTGGTCGTTTGCAATCTTTTGCAAAGGTAACCATAAACCACTAATTATTCAAATTCCGTTCTATTTGGCTTGTGCTGTTATATTCGTTATCTCTTTATATGCGTATTTTGCGTATGCCTTGTGCTGATTTGATGATGTATATGCCGCGAGGCAGCTCACCAGTTGGTGTAGGTGTTGGCTTTGACGAAATTGCTACTCTGTCCAAGAACTATGCGCTCGCCGTTGGATGTTTGGGCCTTATAATACAATGAACATCTGTGATATAATGCCAAATTATCTCCTTCGGGTACTAATTTGAACTCCCTATAGTCATATTCGACATTGGCGCATTTTTGTGGACTGTCGTAAGAGGGGTCAAATATTGCGTCTGCATGACCGTTAGAGCTGTAATGGCCGTTGCCTTTTCCAACTAAGATGCAAAACTGGTCGCCGTTCCATTCTCCTAACCAATACTGGCCATAAGTTTTCGCAGCTAAAAAACTAAAGTATAGAGCGCCGTCAATATCATTACCCTTGGATGTCTTTAGCCCGACTGTTGTCTTAAATTGGACAACGTATTCGCCGTTCTCTTTTTTGATTTTGATGTTGCCGATCATACCTTCATCCGAGGACGGATACCATACGCCTTCGAAGTCCTGTGCGCTTGCGCTGACGAAGCCGAAGAACAAGAGTATATATGATAGTAATAGCCGTTTGGGTCTGTTAAGCTGTTTCATGTTTTTTTGTTATAAGTGGTTTTATGGCTTTACCGGTCGGATGCATTGGCCGAAGCAACGGCTAAAGGTGCTATTGCTATAATCTTTGCCGGTTATGCTTTTATCAAAGTATATAGACCTTGCGCCAACGGGGATTTCCAAATACAATGAGGAAGTCCAATATTTGCCGTAGTCGTTCAGATCAAGAGCTGTGCTATATTGTCCGCAGCATGGCATAAATATTGAATTGCCGTTAGGCCCGGTAAGCCGGTAGCCGGTTGTCCCGTTTATCGAAGTCCAAAACCAATTGCACATTAGCCGTAGTTCGGTTGCTTCGGTATTGGTAGGCATACGCCATGGCTCGCCGAGGCTCACTGTCGCTGCATCGTCTTCGGACTTGAGTGTTGTAAGCCCGTCAGAGACGTTGTACTTACTATAGCTGTCAGATTTTCCACAGTAGAATTTGTAATTTTCATGCGTGTAGCTATTCTTGGTGGATGTTTCGCCCCAAGCATAGTAATAGCCATATTCTTCGGGTACATCGGCGCCAAGGTTGCACGTGGCCCATTTGACGCTGAGGCCGAGGTCGATATACATCCCGATTTGTTGGAGTCGGGTGTCGGCTGATGTCTGCCCATCTTTGGATGAAATCGTGATTGTAGCACTGCGCTCGGTGTCGGTATTGGCTTTGGCCACGCATTTGACGATGATGGTTTCGGGAGCCGGTGCGCTTGGCGATTTTGCCTTGATAGGTGCTACCGGATTGTCCCCCAGCCACCGCAACGGACGGGCTGTTGTCTCAGCCTTGTCTACGGCTGCGAGTTCTACTGAAAGCCAGTCTACATCAGCCCCTACCGAGAGGTCTGATAGCGGGAGGTTGGTCGTCACCGGTATTGTGAATTCTTTTGCGCTGTGTCCTATGCGTATGTTTTGTTCCATCTCGATGCTGGGGACGACGCCTCTGCGGGTGATGGTAATCGTGGTTGTTTTTCCGTAAAGTGTTGTAAGGGAAACGGTCGCCGTCTCGTCCTTGGTAGAGTTTGACGGAAGGATGTCTATACTTACAGCGTCCGTCAGATATGGCTGTTCAAGGGTCGAGCCTATCGTTACATTGCACCATTCGGCAGACGAGGTCGCAGAGAAGGGAATAATCGAACTGTTGTTTATGGTCACAATCGTATTGCCTCCTTCTGCGGCATAAACGATTTCGGATTCGGACAGAAGCAAAACCTCGTCTTTACCCTTGAACGGTTTTTGATACTTGATGTTAGCGCCTGTGGCGGAAGCCTTGCTCGTGCTGATGGTTTTCTCTACATAAAGACGGCACCATTCGCCATCGAGATAGGTTACGTAGCAGGTCTTGGGCATAACCTTTGATGTGCCGCTATATCCGGACTTGGGTATACTTGCAACATCGCTCAAGCCGTTAGCGCCGCTTATCATTGTCATATCGCAGCCCACGAAGTTTCCATCGCGATCTATGTGCAGGCTTCCGAGATGAGTGTCTCCGTTATCCTCATTGTACATGGTGGTGCTGACAGTCCCTACAGGATCCGGATTGCTCTTGTCGTCCGGGGTGTCGGCCTTGTTGTCGCTACATGCTGTCAACGCCGTTGCTGTCATCAGCAAAATATACTTCGCGTAGTGTCTCATATATAGCTATTTGAATGTTAGATTACTCTTTTGTATGCCGCGAGGCAGCTCACCAGTTGGTGTAAGTTTCGTCCTTGAAGAACCAAGAACCTTGGTTAAAGACCACACGTAAGCCTTGTCCATAATCATAGACGCAGTAAGTGCTTGATGCCTTGCGATATAAAACCATATTATCGCCTTCAGGAACTAATTTGAAGTCCCAGTATTCATTCTCAATTGTGGCACAGTTTTGTCGGCTGTTATAAGAGTGGTCGTATATTTGAGAAGCGGAGCCGTTTGTGCCGTAATGCCCATAGTCTTTTCCTACTAATATGCAGTCTCTTTCGCCATCCCATTCTCCTAACCAAAATTCGCCGTGTGTCGTTTTTTCAAGGAAGTAAAAGTGAAGTTCATTGTTTGTAATCGTACCTTTAGACGTCTTTAGGCCGTATGCTTTGGTCTTGTATTGGACAACGTATTCGCCGTTCTCTTTTTTGATTTTGATGTTGCCGATCATACCTTCATCTGAGGACGGATACCATACGCCCTCGAAGTCCTGCGCGTTCGAGCTGACAAAGGCGAAGGCAACGATGATTAGAGCTGTGATTCTGATTAATGCTTTCATTGTGTGGTTTATAGTGATTATTGATTGTTCGGAATGATTGGTTCTACCTCGATTACACGGATTCCTTTTTTATAGCCGCCATTGTTTCCCTTGTCTATGCCGTGTGGGGCAACATTAGGAACAGATCCATCAGCGTAGTCGTTTTTATCTTTGCTCCAGTATTTGTAGTGAATGCAGATGCGCATATTGGTTTTATTTTTGAACGTAACATCGTATAAACAAAACGGGTTGCGTTCGGCGATAGATATACTCCATTCGATACATTTCCTAATAAACTCCGGGTCTGTTGTGTGTTCGGCCCTTGCAAATATATCTGAATTAGCCGGTTTGTGTTCATAGCGTATGTCTTTGGTGGGGAAATTTCCGAAATAAAAAGAACGTTTTTCGGTTAGTGGATTTTTCGTGTCTTTATCTCCGAAATACCAAGTAACATATGCCGGTTGATTGCACCCGTTAACTCGGCTTACTGTAAAAGTCCCATTGTTGTTAAATGCGTAATGAAAACAGCGTTCATATTTATGTGGAACATCTGTGGCATGTGTAGTTGTCATCGCTCGTTGTTGCTGGGGCTGTTGGGCGCGGCGTCTTTGGCTGACTTGGGCATCGGCGATGATGGCTATCAACAGCAGGGAGAGGGTTATGGCCAGAATGTGTTTGATGCGGCTCATTTTGATTGGATGTTTCATTTTGTCTTTTTGAAGGTTACGTACTGTATGTTATGCTTAGTGTCGAATGCGTAGTAGTCATCGCCGTCTGCCCATAGCTCGAGGATGCCGTGGTCTGATACGGCCGAGGCGGTGTAGTCCGGCGAGAGTAGTACCAAGCCGTCGTCAAGGGCGAGCAACATTCCTTCTGTGGTGAGTATGAAGTCGTTGATGCGCTTGTCGTGGTTGTATAGCAGTGTCGGCTTCTTGTCTTTTTGCAACTGGTAAATCTTTGTGTCGATGGCGATGTATGTCGCGTTTATGCTTTGTTCGACTTTCCATATAAACTCGGGGAGGCGTGCCACTTCGGTCATAGTGTGCTTCGTGGGATTGACGGCGTATAAGGCCGAGATGTCGGCATACCACGCGAGTACCCAAAATTCTTCGTTGTCTTTGGAAAACAGCGAGTATTCCGGGGTGTCTATAGTAAACAGCTCCTCGCGCTTTGCCCCGTGATAGCTCACGATTTTCTGCCCTATTTTGCAAATCATGCTATTGCCGCACGGAACGACATGGTCCACGTGTCCCGAAGCCCATGTAAAGCGCCGGGCCATATCCTTGTTTATCGACAGCAGTGTGTCGCCGAAGCATATGGCAAGGCCGATGTTGGGGATGACGAAGCGTGGTAGGGTGTCAATGTCGCATTGCTCGGCTGAGAGTAGCAGTCGCATTTCTGCCGTGATACGCCCGGGCGAGGCGGACGGCATCTTGACCGTTGGTGTGGATTGGAAGGCGGTGATCCAGTCATTATAAGACTGTGGCGAAATGTCGGTATTTCCTTGTACGGAGATGCTTTCGCCGGAAGTGAAGGATGTCCTCGCGCTGCGTTCTTTGTTCAAATCGATGATTCTTACCGGCTCCTCAAACAGTTCGGCGAGTTCGTCGTTGGACTTTGTGTCGAGCGAGGGCTTGGCTTCCTGCGTCGGGATAGTGGCCAAATCCATGGCGTGTACCGAGGCGTCCAGTCGGGCTGCGCCTTCGGTGGCGAGGTAACGGTCACGTGCGGCCTTGCGCATATAGAATCCCGACATCATGCCCTGGTGTATCGAATAGCCGCGTGCAAAGTCTTCGGCATCTTCGCGCCGTATACGGGCACGCCTCTCTGCTTCGCGGCGTGCCGCCTCGGCGGCGGCTTCTTCGCGCTCGCGCCGTCTCCGTTCGAAAAAGCTCTCAGATCTGACTTTCGTGTGCGACCCTACATTATTGGGACGTCCTTTCGCCGGTCTGCGCCGCGACGGGATTCGGATGTTAATATTGGATTTTTGCCCGAATCCGGCATTCACGACACCGCCCTTGCCGTCAGGTTTGACAATCGATTCTACAGGTCCGCTCATAGACCGGAGCGACTCTCTGGCAGACCATGCAAGGGCGCCAACGTCCACGTCCGCGTCCTGCGCGTATGCTGTGGACGTCGTCACACACAGCAGTATTGCAGATATGATTAAAGGTTTCATTCTTTCTCGTTTTTATCGTAATCCCTTAAGCATATGGACAGTTCTACGGGTATTGTCAAGCGTTTCTTTTTGCGCTGTACCACCACGTTCACCACTTCGTAGGGCTTAAAATGGCTGATGGCTTTACTGAAAGATGCATCATCTGTAATCGGGTAAGGCCCGACTTCTACAATGACGTCATTTTTCTTCAGGCCGGCAAGCAAAACGGCAGACAGATTTTTGTCAAAATCTTTAAGGATAACTCCTTGCTCGGGCGACCATTTGTTTTTTCTGAGGAAGATGCTGTCTACCGAGGCGAATTTCATGCCCATAAAGGGCGCGATATAGCTTGCTTGTTTCAACGAATCGGCTTGTGCCATACATAGTTGATAGTAAAGGTCGTCGTCAACACCCTCTTCCAATGCGCGAACATGGCTCATATACCATATTTTCAAACTTTGATGTGCATTGAAATGCTTCTTGTCTTTCTTTGCCGGGGTAAACTGATTCTTACGGGCTTTGATGTATTCGGTTAGCCATGCGTAAGGTGTGGTTATACCAAATCTCCATCCGGCCCAATAAATGTGATCGTCGGGATTATAGCGTGTGTATGAATACTCGTATGTCCAAGATGTTTTATTGCTGACTTTTCCGTCTACATTGACTTTTTTGCTCTGATAGCTCAATGTCCCTTGTAGCAGATATTTGTTGACGCGACGGAAGCGTCCTTCGAGAATCCATACGGTCTTTGACGGCTTCCAAAGGGCGTCAAATATGGCGTTGAGCCCGATTTCGATGGCCGATGTGGCTATATTGCCGAGAATTTGCTCTCCGAGGTCTACTTTGTTGTGCCGTGCTAAGTTGCCTGAAACTATTGAAGCTGCAGTGGATGTCGCGCCGCGCAACAGTCCGAGTGCTTCGGGGTCGATATTCTTCAACTTTTCAGAAGACCAAACGATATACAATGAGTCTTCGGCATAAGGCAATACGAGGCGGGATGTGTCGGTCGGCTGGTAATCACATGTGTTTTCTAATTCCTGTACGTAAGGCTTATGATATACAATTGTTTGACCGCCTATGTAGTCAAAAGTTATAGGGTGTGCGGGCCAATCGTATACGTCTGTACTATATCGGTTCGAGATCCACGTGCCGTCAAGACCTTGGTCGGCAGGGATGTAGTTGCGGATTTTGATGAGGTGGTCGTAGAGTGTTTGGCTGTGAACGGTGTCTTGCAGCAAGTTTAGGCGGCGAATGACCTTTTTCAGCTGAATGGTGTCCTGTTTTGATGCAAGGATATTGCCTTTGACATACAGCATCTTGGTCTTGTTGGCTGCCGTGTCCGCAAACAGATGGTCGTATAGCTCGACCACGGCTATTACACGGTCGCTGCTGTTACGCTTGAGATTGGCTGTAAGCGAGTCCACCAAGAGCTTGTCGAATGCCGAGTAATACTTGCCTTTCAGCTGCTTTGAGTATCCCAAGAGGCGTATCAGCGGATCTGCCGTATCTCGTGAATAGGATTTCTGCTCAATGTACTCACCGACCCATTCGGTGACCTTCTCGAAGGGTTCGGATGGTGGCTTGACAATCTCGGTGCGCGTTGCCCGCCGATTCTTTTTCTTCTTTCGGGGTGTTGCGCCGTATGCGATGCTGATGCACATTGCTGCTATGGCGACAAGTATGGTATATCTTCCTATGCAGTGTCTTGTAATCATGTCTTGGTCAATTGTCGTTTTGGAGCGTGTTTAAGGGGGGAGAGTTCACTATACCTTACCTTAAATGCTAATCAATGTAATTAAAGACAAAGATAGTTGTAAAAAGCTTAAAGCACCCTCCTCAAATATTAAATTGTGTTAATTTACAGATCTCGCTTGGATTAATGAGTAAAATGATGCTTAAGGCGTTGTCATCGCTCAGTATTTTTGGCCTATGCTATTGAGGTATTCGATGGCTGGCTCCATACCGGCGCGAGCCATTTCACGCAACATTTTCAAGCCTTCTTTGCACTTGTATTTTCCCGCAGTTCCTTTCCATTGTTGGACTGCATAACAATAGCAAGCACCAGCGTTATACTCCATAACCATTTTGTAGTATTCCATCGCTTTCACATCGTCTTTATATGGCGCACCATCAAAGAGCCCTTCATAGAAATTGCCAAGAATAACGGGACAATTACTATAATCCTTATAGCTATCCTTTGGAACTAAGGAGTAATACTTAAATGCAAGTTTGTCGTTTAGCTCTGTTCCACTCCCGGAAAAATAGCAGCTTGCCAAATTGAAGTATGTCGCGGCTCGCCATTCTTCTTTTAGAATGTCAGGATTATTGGCTAAATAAGATAGGTACTTAAATGCCTTGTCTCTGTCTTTGGGAAATCCGTCTTCGCCATCATAGCATGATAGTCCACAGACATATAGAGCTTCCGGAATTTTTTCATCGGCGGCCTTAAAACTCCAGTGTACGCAGTCCTCATTTTGCTTGAACTCATGATATATATTGGCTAACTCCCAGAATGCGCTACTATACTCTTGTTCGGCAGCTTTTTTCAGCCAGTAAATAGCCTTGTCTATATCGTATTGGTATCCGGCTCTTTTAAGCGACGCGCTTATGCAGTTCAATGATGGATTATACATCATTCCGATGCCGCATTGGGCGGCGGCATTGCCGTTTTCGGCAGACTTCTCGAGCCAATAAACGGATTGTACGGAATCTACCGGAACTCCGAAGCCGTCTGCGTAACATGTGGCAAGTCCGTACTGTGCGTCGGCATTATTCGCTTCGGCTGCTTTCCTGAACCAAAACGCACATTTTTCGCCATCTTTTGCCATAACCACACCTTTGAGATATCCGTATCCAAGCCAATACATCGCCGGGGGATAGCCGAGTTCGGCGGATTGACGGTAGAGTTCGGCGGCTTTCTCGCGATTCATAAAGACTTTGTCCGTGCCGAAATAGAAGTCTTCGGCTTCGTTGAAGAGGCGTTCGGCTTTGGCTTCTGTGGATTCCTTGGCGGAGCGTTTGCCGCTGCGCTTTTGTTTCTGTGCGTCCATGGGGCAGAGACATAGCGCCGCCATAATTGTCAGGAGTAATAGTCGTTTCATTGTCGTATATTGTCTTTTGTGGTGTTGTCAAAAAAATGGCTGGGG
>ULVA01030847.1_pt1 | contig 11501 bp, 12 predicted proteins | sample 1958811 | NCBI WGS metagenome assembly ULVA01 (sample SAMEA4835768, study PRJEB28245) | human gut metagenome | biome: gut microbiome; material: fecal sample | place: Denmark | collected 2008
GATTTATGACCAATGTTCAGCCGTTCCTTGACGGCGCTGCTTCTATAGACCCGGCTATGTTGGATGGCGTTAAGGCTCTTGCAGAAACGATTCTTATCCTGACTGCCGCAAATATTTTGGATGGACTGACCTCGTGGTTCACCGGCGGAAGCTCACTCTCCGGCTTTGCTGAAGAGATGGTTCCGTTTGGAAAAGCTATGAAGCAATTTTCTGATGAAATCAGCGGTATTGATGGAGAAGCAGTTTCCAATGCTGCAATCGCAGGTAAGACTCTTGCAGAGATGGCTGATACACTTCCTAATACTGGCGGTGTCGTTGGTTTCTTTGCCGGAGAGAACGATATGAATGCCTTCGGTGAACAGCTTATTCCATTTGGTCGTGCCATGCGTAACTTTGCAAACGAAGTCGCCGGAATTGACGCCAGTGTTATTACTGAAGCAGCTACCGCTGGTAAGGCACTTGCAGAGATGGCAAGCACCGTTCCGAATAGCGGCGGTGTTGTCGGATTCTTTGCGGGTGAAAACGATATGGACGACTTCGGTGAACAGCTTGTTCCTTTCGGCAGAGCAATGAAGAATTTCTCTGATGCCGTTTCTGGACTGAAAGCCGATGTTATTCAAAATAGTGTTACCGCAGGTCAGGCTTTGCTTGAGCTTGCAAATACGGTACCAAATACAGGTGGAGTTGTATCCTGGTTTACGGGGGACAATGACCTTGAAACTTTTGGCGAGCAGCTTGTTCCGTTTGGTACTGCAATGAAGAACTACTCTTTGGCTGTAACAGGGTTGGATGCATCTGTTGTTACAAACTCTGCAAATGCAGCTAAAGCTCTGGTTGAGCTTTCGAATAACTTGCCGAATAGCGGTGGCATCGTATCCTGGTTTACGGGTGATAACGATATTGCAAGCTTCGGTGAACAGTTGGTGTCTTTCGGCCAGTCTTTCGCTGCATATTACAATAGCGTCAGTGGCGTGGATGTGACCAAGCTGAGTGGAGTAGTTGTCGAGTTCAGAAACCTTGTGGACTTGGCAAACGGCATTAAGAGTGTTGACACAAGTGGAATGTCCACATTTGCTCAGAATCTTACGAATTTGGGTAATGCAGGTATCGACGGCTTCATCAATGCCTTTACAAATGCTAATTCTCGTGTAAGCACAGCCGCAAACACAATGATCACTACATTTATCAATGCCGCCAAAGCACGGCAAGGAAATCTGACAAGCACTTTCACCACCATAATTAACGGTATTGTCACTACTTTTACAAGCAAGTACAGTCAGTTCACAATCATGGGGCAGACGATGATGACCAACTTTATCTCTGGCATTCGTACCGGCGACGCATCTGCTCGGTCGGCATTTGTCACTATTGTATCCGGTTGTCTGACAGCAATCCGAAATAAGTTCTACGAGTTTAACACCGTTGGACAGACTACGATGACAAACCTCATTGCTGGCATCCGAACAAAGAACCAGCTTGCGAAAGACGCCTTTGTTCAGATCATTAACAGTTGTCTGACAGCAATCCGAAATAAGTATACTGACTTCTACAATGCCGGTAAATATCTTGTCGAGGGTTTTGCTAAGGGTATTGACGAGTATACCTGGTACGCAGAAGCACGAGCCAGAGCAATGGCAAGAGCTGCTGCACAGGCTGCGGAAGCTGAGCTCGACATCAACTCACCATCTAAAGTTGGCTATCGAATTGGCGGATTCTTTGGTATGGGATTTGTCAATTCTTTGATCGACTACACCGATAAGTCTTACGATGCCGGTGCATCTGTTGCAAAGTCGGCTAAGGAAGGACTCCGCAACGCAGTTTCTAAGATTGGTGATTTCATCGAAAACGGAATTGACTCTCAACCGACGATTCGACCGCTGCTTGATCTGTCTGATGTAATGGAGGGTGCGGGCAGGTTGTCGGCACTTTTGAGTCGAAATCAGGCGATGAAGATCAGCGCCGGTATGGAGCGTGAGAGTGGCAGTGTCGTTCAAAATGGCGGTGCTACACCTACCTCTGGAAACAACTACAATTTCACACAAAACAACTATTCGCCTAAGGCACTGTCGAGGATTGACATTTATCGTCAGACGAAGAACCAGTTCTCGGCGTTGAAAGGATTGGTGGAAACATGATTCACTCATTTGCTATCACCAATTACTTAGGTGATAGGATCAAACTTGACTTGAGGGAGCCTGAGGTTTCGGGCTTCCTCATCAAGTCTGTAACCGGCTTAGGCCCAGTCAAAGCAACTGTCAACACGACGGAAGTCGTCACTAATGACGGCTCTATGTTTAACTCCGCCAGACTGAGTCAGCGGAACATCGTTTTCCAAATCGTATTCGTTGATACGGTCTACGGAGAAACGATCGAAGATGTACGACAGAAATCCTACAAATACTTTCCGGCAAAGAAAAGTGTTGAAATCATCATTGAAACCGATAACCGATATGTACGAACAAACGGTTATGTGGAATCGAATGAACCAAATATTTTCAGTTCACAGGAAGGGACATCGATCTCGATCATTTGCCCTGACCCGTTCTTCTATTCAGCCGGTGAGGATGGAAATAATGTAACGGATTTCTACAGTATTGACCCGATGTTCGAGTTTCCGTTCTCAAACGAGTCCCTGACGGAACCGCTGCTTGTATTTGGTGAAATCCAAATCAAGACGGAGGGTGTCATCACTTACTACGGCGATGCTGAAATTGGAGTAACAATCTATATTCATGCAATCGGGCCGGCAAGTAATATCAATATTTACAATACGGAAACCAGAGAAGTCATGAAGATTGATACCGTGAAGCTTCAAAAGCTTACGGGAAAAGGCGTCGTTGCAAGTGACGATATCGTTATCAACACCTCAAAAGGTGATAAGAGTATTACTCTGATTCGTGAAGGCGTTTCGTACAATATCCTGAACTGCTTGGATAAGAATACTGACTGGTTCACGCTGGCAAAAGGAGATAACATCTTTGCGTTTACTGCTGACAGCGGCGTTACCAATCTTCAGTTCAGAATCGAAAACAAAGTTATCTATGAGGGGGTATAACTATGGAACTTTTGGTCTTAAACACTGACTTTGAGTCCATAGCCGTCATAGATACTTACGAATCCATGATATGGACTGACCGGTATAATTCGTATGGAGATTTCGAGATATTTTTCGCTATGGATACACAACTCTTGCAGTATTTGAAAGAGGATTACTATCTTTGGTTGAAGGATTCGGAGCACTGTATGATTATCGAGGACATCAAGATCAATGCTGACACAGAAGAAGGAAATCATCTTATCGTCACAGGCAGATCGTTGGAGTCTATTCTTGAACGCCGCATTATCTGGGGGCAGCGAATCTTTAACGGAAATCTTCAAAATGGCATCCAGACGATGCTAAACGAATGCATCATTTCACCGTCTATTGCTGATCGAAAGATTTCCAACTTTGTGTTTGTGCCTTCTGCCGACCCTAAAATCACAAGTCTGAAAATCGACAACCAATACACAGGTGACTGCCTGTACGATGTCGTCAAAGGACTTTGTGAGGAAAACAATATAGGGTTCAAGATCGTACTGACAGATGAAAACAAGTTTGCATTCAGTCTGTATGCCGGCGTTGATCGCTCTTATGAGCAGACAGAAAATCCGTATGTTGTTTTCTCTCCAAACTTTGAGAACATCATCAACAGCAACTATTATTCATCCAGAGCGAGTTTCCGAAATGTGACTCTGGTCGCAGGAGAAGGTGAAGGGGCAGCAAGGCGAACTGCTATCGTTGGCTCAGCCTCAGGGCTTGGTCGGCGTGAGCTTTTTACAGATGCTCGTGACATCTCATCCGATACTGAGGACGGGACTCTTTCTGATGCAGAATATATGGCGCAGCTTCGGACAAAAGGTTTGAAGAATCTGGCAGACCATATTGTAACCACTGCATTCGAAGGAGAGGTTGAAGTTACTCGACTTTTCAAATACGGCGAGGACTTCTTTATCGGAGACATCGTTCAAATCGCCAATGAATATGGCAATGAGGGATCAGCTTACATTTCAGAGCTGGTCATCTCAAACAGTGAGGAAGGATTGTCAATTTATCCGACCTTCAAAACTATTTCAAAGTAAGGAGGGAGAAACTGAATGAGCGTATCAAGCGGATTTTTCAATTCACTTAACGGTGACCGCAAATACAATGCTGCACAGATGTCAGCTATCTTTGATGGACTCATCATCGATGGTGTATTTGCTTCTATCGGAACCGCTTTTGCTGTGAAGGCGGCAGGCGGTCTTACCGTGAATATCGGTGTCGGCAAAGCCTGGTTTGACCATACATGGACGGTCAATGACAGTATCCTGCCGATGACTGCCCCGGAAGCAGAGGTGCTTCTTGATCGTATTGACGCCGTGGTTCTGGAAGTAAACGGAACTGAGTCGGTGCGTGAGAACACCATCAAATTTGTCAAGGGTAATCCGTCCAGCGCACCGTCGAGACCGACTTTGACGAACGAGGGAAATGTCCATCAGTACCCTCTCTGTTATATTTACAGAAAGTACGGCACTGCGGTCATTAACCAAGCTGACATTACCCCTATGGTCGGCACAGAGTCTACTCCATTTGTAACTGGCATTCTTCAGACGATCAGTTTGGACGAGCTGCTTGGCAAATGGCAGGACGAGCTTGATCGGTTTACTGATGCACGATCTCAGGAAGTCGATGACTGGATTGCTCAGGAGGAAAGCGATTTCACGGCGTGGATTGCATCTGAGCAGGCTGATTTTCTTGCCTGGTATAACCAGATGAAAGACCAGCTCAGCGGCGATGTCGCCGGTAATCTACAACTTGAGATCGACAAGGAAGAAGTCAAACGGATTTTGCTGGTTGGCTTCGAAGACGGAACCAAAGAGTTTTCGGACGACGGTACGGTTATCACTTCTACTGCAAGTGACGGCAGAACTTTGACGAAGACTTTCTCTGACGGATTCCTGACAATGACAAATGTGCTGAAAAGTGCAGCGGGAGCAGAAGTGGCGAGAGCCGTTAAGACTTTTGACTCCGATGGCAAGCTTATCAGCACCGTTGTAACTTATTCTTAAAGTGAAAGGAGAACAATCAAAATGGCAGAAGAAGATCTGATTTTCGGTAAAAACCGACACTTTTTCGGCGGCATTGAGCCGTCCAATATGCTGACATTTACTGCACATGGCGGTATGATTCAAGGACAGTATTGTGTTTTAATCACAGCTACACTTCCTAATGACACAGTAGTAAATGAACAGACACTCTGCACCGTGAAAGGTGCGATTATCCGAAGGAAAACGACTGATTATCCGAAGGATGAATTTGACGGCGATCTTGTCGCTGATATTAAGGAATCCACAACTTTTTCGGATTTTGGGCTGTCATCTACCGGAACCTACTACTATGCAGCTTTTCCTTATACCACACAGGGCGTGTACAACCGAAACAAGTCTAATCGCGCTGTAGTAAACGAACCGGAGCCGATGAAGGAGTTTTCCGCTAAGTCGGTATATGTCTCGGCATCTGATACCGTTAAGGTAGAAATCACGGCGAAGCTTCCGAGTGGCGTTGCCGGTGCAGTTATCCGTAGGAGCATGACTGGTTATCCTACCAGTGAGACTGAGGGTGAACTGTTCAAGAACATCACTGCCAACGGCACTTATACAGATACCAATGTGACAGTCGGAGTGGTGTATTACTATTCCGCATTCCCTTACACCAGTACCGGCGCCTATAATCGCAGTGAGGCAAACAGAACCAGTGTAACGCCGAAGAAGAGAGACTATCTGTTCGGCTATGACCTGGTCAAGGCAACCTCCAGCCCCACAGGACGAGTAACTTATCCTTCTGATGTGGATAACGCTGCATTTACTCCGGCGGCTATGAATTTCAGCACCGGTAAGTTCAACTATGGTGGTTGGGCATTTGATCCGGGTGAAAAGTTCATGCCTCGTCCTTGTATGCTGACTTATGCCGGAAAGGTTGACCATTATCTTGATCCTAACGACTATACCAAGAAGATCGACGGTTCTGCTTCTAAGGTTGCGGATACCTCCTTTGGCGGCAACGCCATGATGGAATGGCCAAAGATCTACACGAAGCGGTGGGAGTCGAATGGTGTTTACCATTTCCGCTGCTCCGATACTCCTCAGGACGATACTTGGGATTGCTGGTGTAACTATGACCGCAATAACAACCAGATCGATCATTTCTATACCCCCATCTATTTCGGTTATCTGGTTTCCGGTAAGCTGCGTTCTATCAGCGGTGCAGCTAACAGCGTAAACACCACGGCGGCTAACGAAATCGCCTATGCAAAGGCAAACGGCAATGACTGGTATACCGAGGTGCTGGCTGACAGACTGTTGCTCCAGGATCTGCTGGTTATGATGGCTCGTTCTACTGAGTGCCAGACTGCATTCGGCTATGGACGGTGCGATAGTTCCAATAGTATTGCTCCTGGTACGATGAACTCCAAGGGTATGTTCTGGGGTTCTAATGACAAGACTTCCGGTGTGAAGGTCTTCGGTATGGAGAATGTCTGGGGTAACCTGTGGCGTCGTACTGCTGGCTGGATCAATGCCAATGGAACTCAGAAGGTCAAGCTGACTCGTGGTACTCACGATGGTTCTACTGCAACCGACTACAACACAGACGGAAACGGTTATAAGACGATCGCAAATGCTACTCCGGCTGGCAGCTCCGGAGGCTACATCAGCAGCATGAAGACGGAAGCATTCGGACGGCTGCCTGTTACTGCAAGCGGTTCCAGCAGCACTTATGAGGCTGACGGCATGTGGTTCAATAACAGCCAGGTTAATTATGCGTGTGTCGGCGGCAACTGGTCCTATGCCCTGTTGGTCGGTCCTTTCTACGCTGATCTGTCCTATACGGCGTCCCTTTCGTCCTCGGTCCTTGGCGCGGCTCTCTCTTGTAAACCGCTTGCTGCTGCGTAAGCAGCGAGGAGAGGACGGGAGAACCTTAGGTTCGCCGGGTAAACGAAAATAATTAAATATTAGGGGTATACACTGCGCCCAGCGCGTATGTCGGCGGCAACTGGAACAATGACCTGATGGTCGGTCCTTTCTACGCTAATCTGAACAATACGGCGTCCAATTCGAACTCGAACAATGGCGCGGCTCTATCTTATCCATAAGAAGCTCTCTATAATGCAGTGTATGCCGCCATTTCAAAATGGCAAGAGATATCCGCATCTCTTCCTCACCACTTGGTGAAAATTAACTCGGTGCAAGCATCTGTGAGTAGCTGAGAATAAGTCGAAAGCGGATGAGAGGATAAGAGAGAACATGAAATCCTATAACCACTTGTACGAAAAAACAATATCCGAAACGAACCGACGGTACGCTCTGTCTCAAGCAAAGCACAGCAAGAGATTCCGTAAAATCATGAAACACCGGCACATGTCTGACGATGCCGCAGTTGAACAATCCTTAGACTGGATAGTCAACTACGAAAACGCCGAGCATGTGCCGGTTTACATTTATGATGGGATTACTCGCAAGGAGCGCACTATTATTGTCCCTACGATGGAAGAGCTGCTTGTTCAGCATTGCATCGTAAATGCCATGAAGCCGATGTTCTGCAAGGGAATGTACGAACACAGCTATGCCAGTCTTCCGGGCAGAGGTGCCCATAAAGGAAAGCTGGTTATTGAGAAGTGGATCAGGATTGACCCGAAGAATTGTAAGTATGTCCTCAAAATGGATATTCGCCATTTCTTCGATTCTATTCCACATGATCGTTTGAAAGCCAAGTTGGAGAAGACCGTTCATGACGAGAAGATGTTGGAGCTATTATTCCGCATTATCGATGTTACAGAGGTTGGTATTCCACTTGGCTTTTATACTTCTCAATGGCTTTCTAACTGGTATTTACAGGGTTTAGATCATTTCATCAAGGAGCAGCTCTGTGCCGTGCACTATATGCGCTACATGGACGATATGGTCATTTTCGGAAGCAACAAGAGGGTTTTGCACCGCATGAGGCAAGCAATTTCCGATTATCTGGAAATGGAGCTTGGCTTGGAACTTAAAGCGAATTGGCAAGTCTTTCGCTTTTCTTATGGCAACAACCAGGGGCGTGATCTGGACTTCATGGGCTTTCGTTTTTATCGTAATCGAACGATTCTTCGAAAATCCATTATGTACAAGGCCACGAGAAAAGCTCGCAAAATCTCCAAAAAGGAGAAAGCAACCATACTCGATGCTCGGCAAATGTTGTCTTATCTTGGGTGGATCGACTGCACCGATACCTATTTGATGTATCGGAAGTGGATAAAACCGTGTATCAATTTCCAGCAATTGAAGCGAAAAGTTTCACGATATGACAAATACGATGAGAAGCGGGTATATCAAAAACTCGTCAGTCTTTACACTGCGAAAGGAGGAAAGTCGCATGGAGTTAAATTACAAATATGCCGAGAGCACAGTCCAACCGACTGCACTTGAGGTTACTGTTGGAACCGTATATCTCCGCAAGGACATTACGAGTATTACACGAACTTCAGAACAGGGCGATAAAACCACTTACTGGACTTATCAGGAAGCGGTGTTGACCCCTCAGGAGTTCAATGAATACACCAATCTGCTTATGGCTGAAAATGCCATTAAAGGTACAAATGATTCGGACAACATTGTTCAGCTCATGGCAGGTCAGGAAACTGGTGATTCCCAGCAGCTTGCTATCATGGAAGCAATTGCCGATCTGTATGATGCCGTCGCAGCAATGATTCCTGAATGAGGAGGTAGCAAAAATGGTCAATCTTTACGCCACGCTTATCATCAATAAGCGCAGAACCTTCGACCAGGTGCCTGAAAAATTTAAGGCAGATGTCGAGGCAAAATTGTTAGAATATGGCTACGATACCAACGGCGATCTTATCGCTGAGGAGGAGTAACCATGTTTTATATTTTATCCAAAATTTTGATAGGAGGTAACAACATGGTAGCACTGTATGTCGCACTCATCATCGCAGGTCGTCGGACCTTTAATCAGGTTCCGGCGAAGTTCAAGGCTGCTGTCAAGGCTGATCTGGAAGCTCTCGGTCTTGACGAAAATGGTAATCCTGTGGATTAACCGAAATTGGCAGGGAGTCTACTTTGCGGTGGGCTCCCTCGCCTAATTAAAAGAGGTTTGGGGTGATATTTCCTACAAGCTTCTTAATTCATTTATGACTTCAAGGAGGATGATACATGGAAATGGAACCCTGGCTGCAAACGCTATTAACCATTTTGGGGACGATACTTGCTTCTTCTGGATTTTGGGCATATATCCAAGAGCGAAGCAAACGAAAAGCTGCTGAGAATAAGCACAACAATCTTGAAACGCAAATGCTCATTGGTTTGGCTCATGATCGCATTATCTATCTCGGTATGTCCTACATCGAGAGGGGCTACATTACACAGGACGAGTATGAGAATCTGTATGAATACTTGTACAAGCCTTATGAAAAATTAGGCGGTAACGGTTCGGCTAAGCGAATCATGACAGAAGTCGACCAACTTGCGATTCATAAATCAACTTACAATGCTTGAATTGGAGGTGAGATTATGAGTTATTCTGTTTCTGGCACAATGATTACTTTGACTCGGGGTGATACTTTTTCGGCGCTTATTACGATTACTGATCTAAATGACAATCAGTATATTCCCATGAATGGTGATCGTATTCGATTTGCCATGAAGAATGACTATAATGATGAAACTCCTCTTCTTATCAAGGAGATTCCGATTGACACGATGATCTTGACCCTCAATCCGGAAGATACAAAACATCTTCCCTTCGGAAAGTACGTCTACGACATTGAATTAACGAAGGCCACAGGAGAAGTTGATACTTTCATCACAAAAGCAATTCTTAAGCTAACGGAAGAGGTGCATTGACATGAGTAGCATAAAAGCGTTTGAGTGCCTTACTGGTCATATCTCTGGACTATGCACATTATCTGGTAAATTAACTTGCTTTGGAAGTTTGTCTGGCAAGCTGTCTGCTGTGATAGATTTTAATGCTTATTCTGGAGAATATGAAGTGGTGCCGAACGCTTTTAACACTCAGGTCTTGCCAACAGCCAATAAAGTGCTTAAGAAAGATATTATTGTTCAAAAAGTCCCATATTTCGAAACCAGTAACAACTATGATGGGGTTACGGTTTATATTGCAGAGGAGGTTAATCAAAATGCCTAACCAAAACGTTAATAAGGTTATTTATGGCGGTCGTGTTCTCATCGACCTTACTGGCGACACCGTAGACCCCAGTAAACTTCTCAAAGGATCTAAAGCTCACGACAAGAGTGGAGCTCAAATTGAAGGTGCTTGCACATTTGATGTTGATTCTACGGATGCCACCGCTGTCGCTGCTGAAATCTTGTTTAGAAAGACTGCGTATGTAAGTGGCAATAAACTAACTGGCACAATGAAAAACAATGGTGCCGTTACTAAGAAGATCACCACCAGAGACGAGGAAGTTACAATTCCTCAGGGTTTCCACGATGGCAGCGGTAAAGTGGGAATCGACGCAACTGAAAAAGGCAAGCTGATTGCCAACAATATTCGAGAGGGCGTAACTATCCTCGGCGTTGAGGGTACAATGTCCGGCTCGGAAAACATGAAACCACAGGCTAAGACAGTTACACCGTCCACCGCGAAGCAGACGATTCTGCCTGATACAGAGTATAACTGTTTGTCTCAGGTAGAAGTTGAAGCTATTCCTTATGTGGAAGCAGATAATCCTGCTGGAGGAGTGACGGTAACGATTGCGGGGTGAGAGTAAATGGCTGTAAATAAGGTCGTTTACAATCGCCGGACACTAATCGATCTGACCGCCGATACCGTCAGCAAAGAAACTCTTAAAAAGGGATTTACAGCTCATCAAGCCGATGGTACAATGATTACCGGTGAGTTTATTGGCGATGATTACGATGAAATTGACCGAATTCTTACAGCCGGTTTAACGGATGGCTATAAACATTTTTCGGACGATGGTACAATCATCAGCACAATCGATTCACAGGGTCGAACACTGGTTAAGACTTTTTCAAATGACTTTTTGACCTGTATCACGGTTCTAACTGATCCGGACGGGAATGAACTTGGTCGTACTGTGAGGTCTTTTTCTGACAATAGCAGCACGATTATTACTACCGACTCTAAAGGACAGAAGCTTGTTAAGAAGTTTTCGAATAACATGCTTAACATGGAAGCGGTTCTTACGGATGCTGCTGGTAAGGAGCTTGCCCGTCTTACAAAGGTCTTTTCCGCAGATAGGAAGGACATCACTTCGACCGTGGTTTATGGGAAATAAGATGCAATTTGAAGCCGTTGCGTGTAGGTTATTTCTGCATTATTCCTACACTTTGGCTCAAAAAGCCAGTAATTACGGGATATTTTGCTTCAATTATAGAAACTTACCACGGTCTAACCACTTCTAAAACCCTGCAATTACGCTGTTCTCAGAGTAGTTAGAAGTGGA
>ULVA01004570.1_pt1 | contig 11464 bp, 10 predicted proteins | sample 1958811 | NCBI WGS metagenome assembly ULVA01 (sample SAMEA4835768, study PRJEB28245) | human gut metagenome | biome: gut microbiome; material: fecal sample | place: Denmark | collected 2008
AACCTTCACGCCACGCTCCTTGGCCCCCTTGGCGAATGACTCTACTGCATCTGGAGTGCGGTGAGCAGAGAGGGCATTAACCTCGAAAGGAATCTGGTTGTCGTTCAACCACTTACATGCTTTTTCCATAACAGGCAGATCGCTTGTACTGCCCATAATAATGCTTACTAATGGTTTCATTTCTTCTTATATTTTATTATAAACTTTATATTACCAATATAGCACAGGCGGTGCCTATCAGAAATCCTGCAACTACCTGTGACAGCGTATGTTGTCGGAGTATCATGCGGGCACTTCCTACTGCGCCTGCCATCATCAGCACAAGGCAGAGCCACCACAGCGGATTGAAATTGAAGGCTACAGAATAAGACACCAGAGCTCCTGCCACACCTCCGATGGCTGCCGTATGGGTGCTGATCTTCCACCATACATTGATGAAGGCGCAAATCATCTGTATCGCCAGCGCTACCACTACGATGATACTGATGACGCGAGGCGTATTGCGGTATTCCATCCAGAAAAAACAGCCGAAGTAACATACGATAGAGAGGATGTAAGGCACAATACGACGCTCCTTCTTGCCCAGCTCACGCGAGGTCCAGCCTTGAACCATGCGGTAGAGGTGGATGAGTAGCGATGGAGCTACGACGGTCAGGAGGTAGACCATGCCCAGCATCACCAGTTTGTATCCTATCGGTAACAGCGACATATAACTGAAGATGAACAGAGCAATCAGTCCTACCATCGGCAGATAGAAGGGCGTGAAGATCATGCTCATGATGCGTGCTGTCAATATGATATTCTTCTCTTTCATAACACTAATAACGTATATATTCTTTTTATCTCTCAAATATTTTGTGGTGGGCCCCGGTTTCTTCCTGACTCATACTACTATCTTATTTCCTGAGTCGTGCCACCGGTATGCCCAGTTGCTCCCTATATTTTGCCACCGTACGTCGTGCGATAGGGAATCCCTTCTCCTTCAGCAGTTTGGCGAGTGCATCATCGCTGATCGGCTTTTTCTTGTCTTCTTTCTCGATGATGTCGTGCAGGGCAATCTTGATTTTGCGGGTAGACATCTCTTCGCCGTCTTCAGTGGTGTAGCTGTCTGTGAAGAAGAACTTCAGCGGGAAGGTGCCCCATTTAGTCTGGGCATACTTCACGTTGCTCACTCTTGAGATGGTACTGATGTCCAGTCCCGTGCGTTCTGCTACATCCTTCAGGATCATCGGTTTCAGGTCAGCCTCGTCTCCATCCAGGAAGAACTGCCGCTGTATGTCGATAATTGCCTTCATGGTGACGATGAGGGTATGTCTTCTCTGCTTGATGGCTTCGATGAATCCCTGTGCCTTGTCCACCTTTTCCTTGGCGTAGAGCAGGGCTTCCTTGTCGCTCCGGCTCATCTTGTCTTTATGCTTCCTGTAGGTGTCAATCATGTCGGTGAATGATGGCGAAACCGTCAGTTGCGGAATGTTGCCACGGTTCAGCGAGAATGTAATCGTTCCGTCGTCATTGGTGTCGATGATGAAGTCGGGGGTAATCTGCTGCATGTTTCTTCCCTCTGTTTCGCCCATCGATGCGCCCGGTTTCGGGTTCAGCTTTCTGATTTCTGCCTGCAGGGTTTCTACCTGTGTATCGTTCAGTTCCAGTCCTGTCTTGATCTTGTCCCAATGTTTCTTGGTAAACTCGTCAAAATAGTCGGTAAACACCTCTTCCATCGTCTTGCGGAGCACACCTCTCGGCAGTCTCTTAACCTGCAGCAGGAGGCATTCCTGCAGACTTCTTCCTCCTACACCGGCTGGGTCGAAGGTCTGTAGAATGTGGAGTACGTGCTCGATGTCTTTTTCCGTAACATCGATGTTGTGATAGATAGCGAGTTCATCGCAGATGCTGTCCAGGTCCTTGCGGAGCAGTCCGTCGTCATCCAGTGAACCTATGAGATATTCCATTACTTCCTTCTCCTTGTCACTGAGTGGCTGCATGTCCATCTGTTCCTTCAGCTTATCATAGAAAGAGGTAGTGTCGCCGTAAACCATTTCTTCGTAGTCAGCGCTGTCCTGGTTGTTGTATCTGTCTGTATTGTAGTCTGGCATCTGGTCGTCTTTTCCGATGCTTTCCAGTGCCTGGTCCAGTTCGTCTTTTCTTTCTTCTTTTTCAGATTCTGCCTCGTAGGCATCCTCATCGCTGCTGTTGTCGTACTCATCATCTGCGGGCGAATCATCATTGGCGACATTCTCGTTGAGCATGTCGTCTGGGTTCTCGCTTTCCAGAGCGGGATTATCGTCCAGTTCTGCATTGATACTGTCTTCCAGTTCCGTGAGCGGCATTTCCAACAGTTTCACCTGCAGCATTTGCTGGGCTGAAAGTCTTTGAAGTTGCTGTAACTTCTGTGCCTGTGTCTGTATGAGTTTTTGAGCCATAATTACTTAAAGTATTCTTTTAGTTCGTTGGCAAGCTGGTAAAGCTTGTCTGGATTTCCGTTTCCGTATTGGTGCCAGATGTCGCTGCATGCTTCTAGCAGCGGGTGTATCAGCACATCTTCGCGGTTGAGATAGGGGTCGCAGTACATGAATACGCCCATCGCCTCGGCAATGACCTTCGGTGATGTCCTGATGAGTTTTCCCAGGTCGATGATTTCCGGTGTTTCCGGCACCATGGTGATTGGTGTAAGCTGGAAGTAGAGATCGAGGATGATGATGAGTTTCACGGGGGTGAGCGATGGTTCACTTTCCAGTGGTTCCCAGTTTTTCTCGAATGTTTCCTTCACTTCCACTCCCTCGAAGAACTGTATGGCGTTTCCGCAGCCGTTCATCTGCCTGATGCGCTGTATATCGCGCTTCAGTTTCTGTGGCTTATCGGCATACTTCTCCCATAGTCGCTTGATTCTCGGAGTCACCATTCTGAGTTTGAACATCTGTTCGTGCAGAAACTCAGGTGGAATATGCAGTTCCAGACTCAAGTCGACCATCCCTTTCGAATAGAGAGGTTTCACGCCCATGGGCTTCTTCTGGTACAGCTGCAACAGCAGGAGCCAGTATTCTTCGTTCCAGAGAGGATGTCTTGCCATAATTACTTATCTTTATATATCTTCTGCAAAATTACGACTTTTCGTTGGTAAAACAAAATAATTTGGCGGTTATTTTTTCTCAAACTGAACTTTCTCCAGTCTAGGAGTAAATGAGTTAAGTACTTTAAGGAGTTATGACTATAGTCTTTGGCAAATTTTTTATGTATTAATATATATGTCCTAGCTCCTTTACCTAGGGGATAAAATAAAGAGCGCAACTTCGAATGATTTCTAAATTGCGCTCTTCTAATACGATATTCCCAAATTTCTCATAACTCAAGGGCTTTTTGTTACCCTTTCCATTACGAAGCCCGAAGCAGCAATTCTGCTCAGGCGTCATCTTTGGTTATCCCATACATTTGATCTTTTTACCTTCAACTCACCTGTTGAATTATCCTGTTGTCCTTGAATAAACAATCTTTAAATTTACCTTTAAACTAAAACCTAATAAAAAAACAACTAACAATCTTAAACCTAAAAACCTAATAACCTAAACTTTTTGTCGTCCTTGAATAAACAATCTTTTCTTTACCTTAACTAATACCGTTTCACTGAATAAACAATCTTAAATTTACCTTTAAACTAACTAATAACCTAAAACAACTAACAATCTTAACCTAAAAACCTAATAACCTTTTTGTCTTATTGACGATGCAAAGGTACGACGATTTTCCGAACCCACCAAATGTTTTAAGAGAAAATCACATAAAAAAGCCTCTTTTTTGATATAAATCAACTATATGTGTGCGCACACACGTGCTATTTAACAGCTATTTGATGTATGTCAACCATTTTAACACATTTCTTATGTCTGAAGCCTGTTTGGGAGCTTATACCTTATTATATATGCATCTTCATATATGCATCTTCGCTCATGAACACGGCGATGGTCTTGAGGCGCAGATAGTCTTCCGATAGGTAGATGAGTCCCTTGTTGCCCCAGTTCTTGCCCCATGAGTTGCGGCAGACGTAGAATCTCTGCTTGCCTTTCATGAAGGTACCTATGATTTCCATCACATGATCATCGGTGGTGCGAAGCTGTTCAAACTCCTTCTGTCGCGATGCCTGGGTCACGGGGCGTTCCATCGGCTGTATGTCTACACAGTTCTTCCTTGGTTCCTTGAAGCCAGGTTCGCTGATGTCACCTTCCCAGCATACCGGGTGTCCTTTTTCTACCGCCTTCCTGATGTGGAGCATCAGCTCGTCGAGCGGAAGGTTCAGATAGGCATCGTGCATCCGGTTGTCGGGAATCTCGAGCGCAAAGTATTCTCTGTAAGGATGATGCGAGAAACTGGTGAGCGATACATACTCCTCGGGATAGCATACGCTGTGGGCAAACTCTTGAGGGGTATATTCGGCACCCAGCATGTGTACGGCCTTGGCAGGCATGTAGCCTATTTCTGCGTCAAACAGGTCGTTCAGTTCCTCCTTGAGCTGGCTGATGCCCGCTTTCTGCGAGATGGCGCCATCGCACAGTTTCTGCACCTTGCGGCAGAGCACCTTGTAGTTCACATGCTTCGGATCTTCATAGCTGTCGTAAGGTTGTGCACCATACTTATCTATATAATGTATCAGCATCGGGGCAGTACCGCGCAGGCTGATGTTCTTCTTTCCCTGTGCAAAGTAATATTCCAGTGCCTGTTCTTCCAGCATCATGCGGGCTATGTAGGCGATGGAGAGATTCACGGAATCCCCCTTCATAATGTGCTCGCTTTCGATGGTTGCAAGCATGCCGTATGCCCAGCAGAGTTCGCTGTTGCCCTGGTCCTTGACAGGCGTAGTACTGATCAGGTGGATATGCTCCGGAAGATAATCCTCGCCTCCACCTGTCTCTGGGATACCGGCTCGCTGCTGTCTGTATCCGCAACCGGCGAATACAAGCAGAGCGAGTCCTATGGTTATAATGTTCTTTCTTTCCATGCCGCAAAAATACAAAAAAGATTTTAATCTGTGGCATTAATCTTTCTTAAAACGCCATGGGTTATTAAAATTTCTTGTCATAGCCTGATGCTGGAATCTCCGGCTGGTCAATCGTGAACGACATGTTGTTGGCAGGGTAGGTGTAGAGCGGACCGGTATAGGTAGTCTTCTTTCCGATGACCAGGTGTACGTTGTCAAAGTTGACGGTCTTTACTGCTTTTCCTTCCTTGTCCTTTCCAGCAGTTGTTATATGAATGTCGGTTACATCATTGTCGGTCAGAAGGGTGTAGAGGGTGAATTTGATGTATGGGTTCTGGTATTCTTTGGGGTCGAAAGTCCAACTTCGGGTGATGGTAGCCTTTTCTTTGCAGAATCCGGTAGAAGGATTGAACACCGTACCGCAGCTTCCGCTTATCGTGATATCCTGCGTATTGGTAGTAAGAGGCATCGGGTCGGTAGCTTGCAGTTTAAAACAGCTGACGGCACGTTTCAGCGAAACATTCTGTGTTACGGCTTTGCTGCCCGATTCCACCTTGATATCCTGAAGGGTATACGCCATATCGCGTACGATGTTGTTGGCAAAGGTCATTTCATACCTTGATTTTACTTCGATTCGTTCTTCCTGCTGCAAATCAGTTTTTGCTGCTACGGCAACGAGCGTGTATTCTCCTGCCGGCACCTGCAGGCTGACGTTTCCGAATTTGTCATCCCAGTTTTCCTGTCTTACGGTATAGCCGGCAGTAGTTTCATCTCCTTTCGGAATGAGACATACTTGCAGATCTGTGTAGAGGTTTGCATCCTTGAGCGATTGCTTGCTCCCGTCGGCTCTCGTTCTGGCAAGATTGCTCTCTTCATCCTGACCGATAGGCACAATGGATTTTTCGAAGAAGCAGAATCTTACTTCTTGGTTCTTGACTTGTGGTGTTGTTTCAAGCATCACGTTTTCTTGTGTGCAACTAACCGTTGTGGTCATTGCCAGGAACAGAATCATTCCTGATATAAAAGCTTTCTTCATACGCTTTTATTTTAATTAATAATACCAGCCGTAAGACTGGATTGTATTCATAAAAAAGAAGAATATCCTAGGGATATATTCTTATTTATTGGCAAATATAGACAAATAATCATGATTGATTTGTCAATATAATCGAATTTCTGTCATTTTTTCTCCATTTTTCTGTGTTTTGTCTTCATTTTGGTGTAACTTTGTACCCGAAAAAAGATAATTGCATTCATGAATACAAAGATAAACGAATTTGAAGTGATGGCACCAGTGGGCTCACGCGAGTCACTGGCTGCTGCCATACAGGCTGGTGCCGACTCCGTATACTTTGGTATCGGCAAGTTGAACATGCGTTCCCATTCAGCCAACCATTTTACTATCGATGATTTGCGTGAGATTGCTGCTACCTGCAACGAGCATGGTATCAAGACCTATCTCACCGTCAATACAGTCATCTACGATAACGACATCCCAACGATGAAGGAAATCATCGATGCTGCCAAGGAGGCAGGCATCTCTGCCGTCATCGCCAGCGATGTGGCTGTAATGAGCTATTGCAATGAAGTGGGCGAGGAGGTTCATTTATCCACACAGTTAAATATCTCAAACACAGAGGCTTTGAAGTTTTATGCACGCTTTGCTGATGTTTCCGTACTGGCACGTGAATTGAACATGGACCAGGTGAAGCACATCCATGAGCAGATAGAGCAGCAGAACATCTGCGGACCTATGGGCAAGCAGATCCGCATCGAAATGTTCTGTCATGGTGCTCTGTGCATGGCTGTATCGGGCAAGTGCTACATGAGTCTCGCTAATGCCAACCGCTCTGCCAACCGTGGCGAGTGTGTGCAGATCTGCCGCCGCAGTTATACTGTTACAGATAACGAAACTGGCAACCAGCTTGAAATCGACAACAAGTATGTGATGAGTCCGAAGGACCTGAAGACCATCCGCTTCATCGACCGCATGATGGATGCCGGTGTGCGCGTTTTCAAGATTGAAGGCCGTGCCCGTGGTCCTGAATACGTATATACCGTAGTGAAATGTTATAAGGAGGCGATAGCTGCCGTGCTCGACGGAACCTTTACCGAGGAGAAGAAGGATGAGTGGGATGAGAAACTCGCCACCGTCTTCAACCGTGGTTTCTGGGATGGCTATTACCAGGGGCAGACTCTCGGTGAATGGAACAAGCATTACGGTTCCGTAGCTACCGAGAAGAAGGTGCTCGTGGGCAAGGTGATGAAATATTTCTCTAAGTTGGGTGTGGCAGAAGTAGCCGTAGAGGCATCTACCTTCGACAAGGGCGAGAAACTGCTGATTACGGGTAACACCACCGGTGTGATGTATCTCCATGCCGATGAAATCCGCTACGACCTGAAACCGGTAGAAACAGCGCAGCAGGGCTGGAGAGTTTCCATCCCTGTACCGGATAAGGTACGCCCTAACGACAAGCTCTATAAGTTGATTACAGTAAACGAAATTAAAGAAATAAAATAATGGCAACAATTAATGAATTGCAGGATGAAGTAGTAGAGGAATTCCAGGATTTCACAGACTGGATGGACAAGTATCAGATGCTCATTGACTTGGGCAACGAGTTGGCTCCTCTCGATGAGAAATTCAAGAACGAGCAGAACCTTATCGACGGCTGTCAGAGCCGCGTATGGTTGCAATGCGATTATGTAGATGGCAAGCTCGTATTCACTGCCGATAGCGATGCGCTCATCGTAAAGGGTATCATTGCCCTCCTCATCCGTGTGTTGAGCGGTCATACCCCAACCGAGATTATGGATGCCGACCTCTATTTCGTAGAGAAAATTGGTCTGAAAGACCATTTGAGTCCAACCCGCAGCAATGGTCTTCTGGCGATGATCAAGCAGATTCGCATGTACGCCCTTGCCTACAAGACCAAGGAGGCAGAGGCTTAACCGTCTCTGATTATATTATATATAATAAGGTATATTATAATGCGCAAATTAAGAACGATAGAGATGAACCGCCTCACCCTGGAGGAATTCAAGGAAGCCGAGAAGCTGCCCCTGATAGTGGTCCTGGATGATGTGCGTTCATTATATAATGTAGGAAGTGTTTTCCGTTCCTGCGATGCCTTCCGTGTAGAGGCGGTGTATCTCTGCGGAATCACCGCCACCCCTCCCAATGTCGAGATTCATAAGACGGCATTGGGTGGCGAAGACAGCGTGGATTGGGAATACTTCAAGACTACCGAAGAGGCGGTAGAGAAGTTGAAGCAGAAAGGCTACTTTGTATATAGCATCGAGCAGGTAGAAGGCTCCACCAAGCTCCAGAACCTGCCTGAGGCTCACCCTTCCCTCTCCAAAGGCTACGCCGTGATTTTCGGTAACGAGGTGAAGGGAGTCAAGCAGAACATCGTGGATATGAGCGATGGCTGTCTGGAGATTCCCCAGTTCGGCACCAAGCATTCCCTGAATGTCAGTGTCACTGCCGGTATTGTAGTCTGGGAGTTTGCCAAACTCCTGAAACTATAAGTTGAGTTCGTGCCAAACTTGCGTTTTTTGCCAAGTTTGGCACGAACTCATTTGGTAATAACCATGTGTAAAAATCCCCCAATGAGGGATAAAAATGATTAAATTCATCCCTCAATGAGGGAACTTTTCGAAAGAATTCATCCCTCATTGAGGGATTATTTGTATCTTTGCTGCAGTTTTAAACGATATTCATCTAAAAGAGCAAGATATGATAGACAATAAACTTTATGAATACATGGCGGAGTTATTGAAACGTACTCCGCTTGATTTCATCAGATATAAATATGATGAAATCAACTGGAATGGACGATTAGTAGGTATCGTTGGTCCGCGAGGTGTTGGAAAATCCACCATGATACTTCAGCGCATCAAGCTGTCTAAGGAAGGCCATCACCTGTATGTGTCTGCCGACAACATCTATTTTTCAAATCATTCCTTGATTGACTTTGCTGACGAGTTTATCAAGGAGGGTGGTACACATCTTTATATAGATGAAATTCACAAGTATGCCGGTTGGAGCAGAGAACTGAAGCAAATTTACGACATGCACCCATCCCTGAACCTTATCTTTACCGGTTCATCGGTATTGGACATCAAGAAGGGCGAAGCTGATCTGAGCCGTCGGGCGCTGATGTATATGATGCAAGGCTTGTCGTTCAGGGAATACCTGCAACTTTTTGAAGGCATCAAGACTAGAGTTTTCAGTCTCGACGAAATACTTAATCACCAGGTAGAGATTCCGGGGCTGGACCATCCATTGCCTGTTTTCAGAGCGTACCTCGACCATGGCTATTACCCATTTGCCATAGAGGGAGATTTTACGCAAAGAATGCTGCAGGTGATAGACCAGACGGTAGAAGTTGACATTCCGCAATATGCTGATATGAAAGCTTCAACAGCACGCAAGCTGAAGCGTATGCTCGTCATTCTTTCCGGGTTGGCTCCCTACAAGCCAAGCGTAGAGAACCTCGCCACAGAAATCGGGGTAAGTAAGAACAACGTGCCTGATTATCTCGTCTATCTGGAGCGTGCCGGAATGATAGGTCTGCTCAGAGATGATACTTCGGGTATGCGCAATCTGGGAAAGGTGGAAAAAGTTTATGTAGATAACCCAAGTCTGATGTCAGTACTCACCTCTAATCCCAATATAGGAAACATAAGGGAAACTTTCTTCTACAATCAGATGAGAGAAAAGCAAGACGTTACTTCCTCCAGGGTTTCCGACTTTACCATTGGTGATTATACCTTTGAGATTGGCGGAAGGAAGAAAGGTAAAAAGCAGATAGAGGATGTAAAAAACGGACGTATCGTAAAAGACGATATAGAGACGGGGCATGGAATCATCATCCCTCTCTGGTATTTCGGCATGAATTATTAGAGTCCTGAACTTTCGCATGTTTTGCCCCACACGCCCTGGGCTAGGAGCTTCTGCCCTTTACCTTTCCGCTACGCACCGGTGACAGTTGGTTCAGGGCGTGTGGGGACATGATGGTCTTCTGATGCCTAGGGCGTGTGTAGCTTACATGCGAAACTTGAGCTTTTTATGTATTGCTCAGATTCTTAATGATTTCCAAAGGTAGCTGGGTAGCTTTGGAAACCTGTTCGGCAGAAAGTCCCATTGCCAGCAAACGTTGTGCTGTTTCTGTGTTGGCCTCATGTTTGCCTTCTTCTCTGCCTTCTTCTCTGCCTTTTTGGTATCTGTCATCTAGAAGAGTTCTTTCAACACTTACGGAATCCCAGAATTTATCATAGGCTCTGAGTTCGGCATCTGTAAAGCCGGATATCTCCAGTTCTTCTACGGCTTTTCCAATCTCTGGATCATTGAGCAGGTCGGAAGGAATCTCCTTCGTGTTGGAATTGATTTCCGTGAGGAAACGGAGCCACAATACCATCATGCGCTTGTCGGCGATGGAATGTGGAGTGAACTTAGGGAGTTCAATGAAGGTGAAATGCAAGCCCTCGATGACCTTATTGCTGTCCTTATCGTGCACGATGCGATAGTTGTGGATGAAATCTGGAGTATCATGTACAAAGATATCATTCACAAGATTCAAGGAATATACGGGTTGCAACTCACTGTATTTTCCTCCCTTTTTTGCCTGACTCACATAGAGCTTAGACGCATTGAACAGTACTCGCTGCTGGAAAGCGTCAGACCATTCCATCTGCATTTCCACGCAGAACTTCCTGCCTCTGACATCTGTGCAGAGTACATCCACAATGGTGTTTTTGCCCCCTTCGAGCTGGGGTACAAGTTCTGTAGGCAGATACTTTATCTCGTGTATCTGCTCCTCTTCGCTGAGTGGCAGGAGTGCGTTCAGAAGACTGATCAGTCTTTTAGGGTGATTGCCGAATATCTTCTTGAACGTGAGGTCTGCCTTAGGGTCTAAGTACTTCATAACCATCTGTTTTAAAATTCCATGCGCAAAGTTACGGTTTTATTTTCATATCTGCAAGAGATTTCCGGGGAAAGTTTCAGAAAATGTTTTATGGTTGTACGCAAGCACATGAAGAAGAATACTCAAGTGGGTCAGTCAGCTAACTCAAGTAGTTCAATCAAGCAACTCAAGTAGTTCAGTAAGCGAGTTCAGACGTCTCTGTTAGCTGATGCATACGTCTCCGTTAGCTTACGCAGTCATATCCTTAACCCGATGCAGTCATATCCTTAACCCAGCACAGCCATATTCATAACCCAGCGCAGCTATATTCATAACCCAGCGCAGCCATATCCGTAACCTAGCACAGCCTTCATATGAACAAATTTTATATAATTATCTATCATCCATCACGATTTGTATCTCTTATGTATCTTAATATGTTGATTTATAAATACTTGAATAGCGTGATAGATACATCAAAAACGGAAAAATCCATCACGCTATCCATCACGATTTTTGGGGTATCCCTCACGATTTTCTCACCACACTTGTAAGCGGCTCCGCGTTTATACCATTGTAGTCTTCTCAT
>ULVA01080208.1_pt1 | contig 11439 bp, 8 predicted proteins | sample 1958811 | NCBI WGS metagenome assembly ULVA01 (sample SAMEA4835768, study PRJEB28245) | human gut metagenome | biome: gut microbiome; material: fecal sample | place: Denmark | collected 2008
CAAAATGGTTAGAGAATAATGCTTATAGATTTGGTTTTATTTTAAGGTATCCAGAAGATAAAGTTAAAGTAACTGGTTATAGTTATGAAGCTTGGCATTTTAGATATGTTGGTAAAGAAATAGCAAAATATGTTTATGAAAATAATATTACTTTTGAAGAATATTATGCTTACTATATTGAAAAATAGGTTTTAATTACAAACCTATTTTATTTTAGCTAAAACATTTTTTCAACATTATTTGGGACTTTATCTTCTACCACTTTTTTAATTATTTTAGATTTTTGTTCCTCACTTACTTTTTTACCAGTCATTTTACTTAATGTATCTATTACCTCACTAAGTGTTTTTTCATCTTTCATGTTTCCTTTTTGTAATTTTTCTGCAAGACTTAAAATAGTGTCTTTAGAAACATTAGTCTTTTTTTCTACTTTTTTAAAAAATTCATCACCGAATTTCATAGGCCCTCCCTAATGATAATATATGCCCAAATTTGACTTTGTTTAATAAATGTGTTATAATGTGTCTAAGCTTGGGGGGGTTAATATGATAACTTATGAGGATATTAAGAAAATTTTAGAAAGTGTAGACATTGCTAAGTTAGAAAAGGACTATATGACTAGGCAAGAGGTAAATCTCCTGGATAATACTAAGAAAGCTAAAGATGTTTTAGCATATTTTCCAGATGAACTAATTTATTTACCAAAAGGGCTTGATAATATCGGTAAGTTAAATGCCTTATTGATGCTTTATTTAAATAGTGGACATTCATCTGCTAAGAGATTAATTATTGAAATATTAAATAGATGTGGATATAATCCAAATAATGAATTACTTAGAGCTATTCAAATATCTGATTTATATTTTGAAGGACAAATTAGTCAAGAGGACTATATAAGAGCTATTGGTGGTTTAACAAATTCAAAAGGTGTTGTTAGTATCAAAATGGATGAAATACATATACGTACTATGCAAGGAATGTTAAAATTACAATCACTATGTAAAACTTTGGGTATAAGAGAAATTACTGATGAAGAAAGACGTGGTTTTTGTCATAATTTAACCAGTGATGTTTTAATAGCTAATAAAAAATTATATGGTGGATACTATTATATTCCCCTTTCTTTTACAGGTTATATGGAACATTCTGTAGTAATTGATTTAGAAAAAAGTGAAGTTTTGGATTTTGCTAATAATATAATTGTTCCTCTTAAAATATGGAAGAAATTCTTTGGTTCTCCAACGATTTTTATAAATGGAGATTACTATCAAGAACTTGCTAAACAATCTAAAGAAAAATTAAATGTTGATTTAAATATTTGTTTACTTGAACAAGTAAGAAGAAGATGTAAGTAGTTATCTTACTTTCATCTTCTTCTTTTTTAAATACTTATCTAAACCTCTAAAACCTTGGTTTTCATAATCAAAATCTTTTATAATAGAATAATCTTTTATACCTTTTTTAGATAAATATTCTTTTATATTATCAATAGTTATATTATGATAATTAATTGTTTGAGTTATTCTTGCTAAAAATTCTTTACTAAAACTATTTTGATAATTAGCTTTATTTTTCAGAAAACCTATTTTTATATCAATACAAGCATTACTTGTCATAAATATATATGTGTTTTTAAAATCTATTTTTTCTCCTTTAGCATTAGTTACAAAACCTTCATCTAATATTTGTAAAAATAAATTTATGACACTTGGATGAGCTTTTTCTAATTCATCTAATAAAATTATAGCATTTGGATGCATTCTTACTTTATCAAAAATGTTTTCATCATCATAACCAATGTAACCTGCTGATGAACCAATAAGTCTATTTATAGAAATTGGTTCATTGTATTCACTTAAATCAAGTCTAATTAATGGTAACTTTAAATATGTTGCTATTTCCTTAACAGTTTTAGTTTTACCTACTCCAGTTGAACCTGTTAAAAGTATTGATACTGGCATATCATCTTCTTTAAATTTTAAAGTATTTATTATTTCATTTATGGCTTCATTTTGACCAATTATTTGATTTTTTAAATAGTTATTTAATGAATTCCAATCATTTTTTATACTAGGAATATTTACTTTTCTTAATAATACTTCTTTAATATCAGTATTAGTTATTTTATTCGGAGTATTTTCTTCTTTAGAAATTTTTTCATTTATTTCTATTTCTATTTTTCTTAAATTAAGGGCTTCTTCAAAGTTATTTTTCTTAACCATGTTTTCTTTTTTCTTAATTATATTTGCTAATTTATTTTTTAATAAACTTATATCTTTTTCTTTAGAACTTTCTACTTCTTTCATAGCACAGATACTATCAAGAAAATCAAGTGATTTATCAGGATTAAATCTATCTAAAATATACTTATTTGTTAAAGATACTATTTCTTTAATGTTATCTTCTGATATTTTTATATTATAATGATGTTCAAATGATGGTCTTATTTTGGATAATATTTCAATTGTTTCTTCAATATTTGGTTCATTTACTTTAATTATTTCAAATCTTCTGGATAAAGCTTTGTCTTTAGCAATAAATTTATTATATTCATTAATTGTTGTTGCTCCGATTAATTTAACTTTTCCTCGCGCTAAATAAGGCTTTAAAATGTCACTAGCATTTATGGCTCCTTCTGCTCCTCCAGCATTTGATAATGTATGAATTTCATCAATAAATAAAATTATTTCTGGATTATTTTCAACTTCTTTAATTACTTTATTTAATTTTTCTTCAAATTCTCCACGATATTTTGTACCTGCTACTAAAGAAGACATTTCAATTGAAACAATCTTTTTATTTTTTAATTTATTTGGAACATTTCCATCTTTAATACGTCTTGCTAATTCTTCAACAATAGCACTTTTACCTACTCCAGCATCACCGATTAAAAGAGGATTATTTTTATTTTTACGTAAAAGTGTTTCAATTATTAAATTTATTTCTTTTTCACGACCAATTAATAAATCATCAGTTGTATATTCTGTTAAATCTTTGCCAATATTATAAATCTCTAACTTGGGATTATTTTTTTTACTCTTAATTTTTATTTCATCATATAATTTATCAATATCTATACCTATTCCAGCCATAATTCTAATAGCAATTCCTTCTCCTTCTTCAAGGAGTGATACTAATAAATCAATTGGTTTAATTGTATTACACTTAGAAATATCAAAAGCATTTTTTATTACTCTTTTTAATAACGGTGTATAAATACATGTACTTTTTTTACTAGTTTCTTCTTTTACTAAAAGTTGTAATTCATCTAAAAAATCATCATATGTTAAACAATATCTATTAAGTAAGTCTTTTATTTCTTCATTATTTTTTAACATACTTAAAAGTAAATGTTCCGTTCCAACATATGAATGATTTAATTCCATCATTAATTTTTCTGCCCCTTTAAAGATTTTGCTAACTTCTAAATTATAATTATTATACATAGAATTAATCCTCCCTTTTATAATTCTATGTATGTAATGGCTATTTTTTTATTAAATTATTCAAATTTTTTATCATCATCAATTATTTTAATACAACATGGATACTTATTTAAAATAACATATGCTCCGGCGTAGTTACCACTGTTAAGAAGTTTTAAAATATAATCTAAATCATTTTGTAACATATCTTCATTAATTATAAATTCATATGAACCATTATTATACGTTACTTTTATCTTCATATGTTTAAGTGGATATTTTCTAGTTATTATTCTAGTTTTTGTCTTTTTTAATTCTATAGTAGTTTCTAGTTTATAACTTACTAAAATATTATTAGCATTTATAGTACTTTCTTCTTCATAATAAATATATTCATTAAGAATATTCTTTTTATTTTTATTAACAGCATACATTTTATTATTAAAATGAAATATCATATTTAAATTACTTGAATAAATTTCTATTTCATCACTATCTAAGTTTTCCATAGCAGGATTAAAATTAATTCTTGTATCAACTGCAGAAAATAATTCTAATAAACTGTTATTTAAGTTTTCATTAAATTCAAATTTAAAACCAATTGCTTCAAGAAACTTAAGAATAGAAATATTTAATTTATTTAAAACATCATACAAAGAAATGTGTTCTTTATCACATTTTCTGTTTATTTTACTTATAATAGTTTTAATCTTTTTTATATCTTCCATGTCTTAATTATACAATCATTTCAATTAAAAAAGCAATAGTTTTTATATAACTATTGCAATTAAAGTATTTGAGCCTTTATTAACGATTTTTGAAACCGTTTCTTTAAGCTTATATCTTGTATTATCTGGCATCATACTTAGTTTAGCTTGAATTCCTTCTTGAACTATAGCTTCTAGGCTTCTACCAAATATTTCACTTTTCCAAATACTTGATGCATCACTTTCATAGTCTTTCATTAATCTATCAATTAATTCTTTAGACTGAATTTCGCTACCTATGATTGGTTCAAAAGTAGATTCTACGTCAACTTTTAACATGTGTATGCTTGAAGCGACAGCTTTAAGTTTAACGCCATACCGGCTTCCTTGTTTAACAAGTTCAGGTGTCTGTAATTTTAGTTCTCTAATACTTGGATAAACTATACCATATCCAGTATTTTTGGCCATTTTTATAGCACCTTTTAAAGAATCTATTTCTTCTTTATCTTCTGTATAATTAGCAAATATTTTAAGAAGTCCTGCTTTTGTGGTTACCATGTCCCCCATTAAAGATTTTAGTGTTTCAGTGTATAATTCGTTGGAACTATCGAGTGTTATTGTTACAGTTCCTGTGGATGCATCAAGTTCAGAGATAAAAGATTTTGAAATATACTCTGAATTTTCGAAATGCTCTAAAATATAATCCACATCTTTAACTTTTTCTACACTGATAACACTTTCTTTAATTTTTTCTAAGTAGTGTTGTTTAATTTCGTTACTATTTGGTAATACATGTACCCACTCAGGTATAGAAACTTTGATGTCTAAAACTGGAAACTCGTATAAAGCTGTTTTTAATATTTCCATAATTTCTTTTTCATTCATAAGTTCTGCACTTATAGGCATGACTGGGACATCATAAGTATCCATTAAACTTCTAGCTAGTTCTTGTGTTTCAGTATTTGTAGGGTGAATACTGTTTAGTATTACTATAAATGGTTTCCCGATTGATTTTAATTCACTAACTACTTTTTCTTCTGCTTCAAGATATGACTCCCTCTTGATTTCACCGAATGAACCATCTGTTGTCACAACAATTCCTATTGTTGCATGATCTTTGATGACCTTCTCTGTTCCAATTTCGGCCGCTTCCACAAAAGGAATCGCATCCTCGAACCAAGGACTTTTCACCATCCTAGGATTTCCTTCTTCATCAACAAAGCCATTAGCATCAGGAATGACGTAACCTACACAATCAACTAACTTGATGCTTGTTTCGAATTCGCCGACTTTGATTGTTGCACCATTACTTGGTACAAATTTAGGTTCTGTAGTCATTATGGTTTTACCTTGCGCACTTTGAGGTATTTCATCTAAACATCTTTTCTTTTCATATTCATCTGTTATATTTGGTACAACAAGATTTTCTATGAATCTTTTAATGAATGTTGATTTACCAGTACGAACGGCTCCAACTACACCTAAATAGATTTCTCCATTCCCTCTTTTGGCAATTGATGATATAATTTTTTCTTTTTCCATAATCCACCATCTTTCGTTTTCTATTGTAATCGTATGTAGGGAAGTTTGTAAATATTACAATAAAATTAAGATTAGCAAATATGGAAACGCTGTAATGTTCAATGATGTGTAAATTTTTTTTACCATGAGTATATTAGATTTATATTAATTATTAACCTTTCTATTTATATACTGTAAATTCATTTAATAAATTTCCGTCTTATAATTCCTACTTATTAAGTACTAAATATTAAATATGCTGTTTAAAAGTTATTTTTTAGTTTCCTAATATAGATAGCTCTCATAGTAAGTTTTTCTGATGGAACCAATGTTGAGATTCTTCTATGCTGTGTAGTCAAGAGCGATTGAAACGCCTTGCATTCCATCATAGTCGTTTTGAACGGCTGTTGCAAAATTAATAACTTCTCCGTAACCATTATGACTTATAGTGTACGATTTTGATTGTGCTAAGGTTACGTTAGTTGCAGCGTGTTGATAACTACCATATACTGTTGCCCATTTCGTTGTTGCTGTTACTGTTGCTTCAATGTCGCATTCAAATGTATTGGCTGCATCAACTAAATTCATAGAAATTCCAAAACCATTAGAAGCTTTAACCATGTTAGTTCCATTATTAGAATAATATACATATCCAACACTTCCATTAGTATAAATATAAGATTGTACTCCATTTTGTGTTCCTTCAAGAACTGTTGCGTCATCTGTCCTTATGGCGATTACATCATAAGATTTAATATAAGGAGATTTTAACCATAAGTTTGTTAATTCAATTGAGTATCTATTTTTTGTACCTGTCGGTGTTGCTGAGATTTGAATATTCTTATAAGTTGTTGTATATGATGCGCCTCTTGTTGCTGTGTTCTTTGTTGCATTTGTTGCTTCTTCTTCGCTGACTTCTGTTGTTGTTGTTCCATTTGTTGTTTTCGTTACTCTATAATATTTATTTACTTTTTTAGAATTTTCTAAATCGTAAGATAAATATCTTGAGGCATCCTCATCACTCATTGTTGCAATTCTCAAATCTGAAAAAACTAATTTTAGTCTTGCATATTCTGCATCTGTTAGTGTTGCACCTTTTACGCTGCTAGTTAAAAATATGCCAAGCATTATAATTGTAGCTATAATGCTTTTTCTCAAACCGTTCAAACATCTCCTTTCGGTTCCATGAACATTTTCTCACATTAGGTCGAAAAAAGTAAATAGAAAATCGCGGGAGTTGTTATTCTCTTATTTGAGAATTGGGATTAAGTCCTTATAAACACTGATGATATACTTGATTTTATTTTTATAATTTTCGCAATCACCATCAATACATTCTAACGAATTATTTGAAAAATCATATGATGCTTCTACAATTTTATAGTCATTTATCATAATCTTAATTCTATTTGCTTTGTAAAAATATGTAACTTTTGTAAAATTATCATTATTCTTTTTACAATATAATATTTTCTTTGTGTTTGGCAAATAATTTATTATTGATTTATCTTTATTGTATTTAATATAAGCATCTTGATTTTCATCATAAATGTAACTTAATTTTTCTAATTCATTTTCTGGTGTGTCGTGTTCACTGAATGTTTTAATTGTTTTATCACTTGTTACATCATCTGTTGGAATATTTGATGGTGCATAAGAGTTATTAAAAAGAGACAAGTTATCGGTTGATAAAATGCTTGTCTCATAATTACTGTCTTTAACATAAGTTTTGTAGGATAATTTGTTATTATTAAATTTTTCTTTGAATGCTAATTGACATTCATATTTATAAATTTTATTTTGTTCGTCCCTAGTTTCAATTGTTAAATATAGATTTCTTTTAATATTTTCTATTGTGTCTTTGCTTAATAAATCTGTATTTGATTTATTCTCTTCAATGTAAATATTTTTTAAATTATCAGCTTTATACAAGATTTTTTTATCTCCGTTTACTAATGTGTATAATTCCAATTTAATTTCTGTTGGTTCATACTCAATTTTCTTCAGTGCGATGTTTTCTAATGTTAGAATATTTACTGTTTTTGTTTGGAAGAAATATCCATGATTTAAGTAAATATTATCACCATCATATTTCAAATCATAAATCTTAACTGAGTTAAAGTTGTTTATGAAATAAATTAACAACAATATAAACGCTATTATAAATCCGATTAAGAAGATGTTGTGAATTAAATAATTTAATGCCTTCCCAAGTTTCATTTTTATAAAACTCATATTATCTTTAAATTTCTTTTCAGATTTAATTAGTAAGCTTGGAGATATTTCCAGTTTCTTACAGATGTTCCTAATTTGGCACAAGTCTGGAACCGTTGTGCCGTTCTCCCACTTTGAAATCGTTCTATCAGATACACCGATTAAATCTGCTAAATCTTTCTGTGTTAGATTTCTGTCTCTTCTAATACTGTAAATGGTATTAGCAAATTTTGTACTTTTTACGACTTCCTTCGTAGTTTTGTTTTCTTTTTCAACCTTTTTCATACTTTCACCATTTTCATTTTACCATAAATTTCCAATTATTGCACCATAAATTTGACTTTTTATCATAAAATTACTATAATAAGCCTAAATTAAGGAGGAAATTAGAATGCGTGAATATTTTATTTATAAAAAATACATTGATGAGCTTTTGAAAAATCAAAATAATACTAATATACCTTTGTTGCAAGATATTTATAGTTATAAAGATTATGAAAGAATTTTAAAACCTGTTTTAAAAACTATTTATGATAATCCTTATGCTAGTTTAACTACTTTAAGATTGAAATTATTTTTAAATAGTGGTTTAAAAGAAATAATGAATATTTTTGTTAATGATACTAAAATTACTCCGGGAGTGTTACTAGATTTTGGAACATTTAAAACTCGTGATACTGTGTTATGTGGACTTCGTCAGGAAGTTGATATGAAAGATGGTAAACTAAAAAGAGATGAACTACCAATTGAACAAGATACTATTTTTGATTTAGCTTCTACATCTAAAACTTTTACTGCTGTTGCTATATTAATTTTAGAAGAAAATAATTTAATTGATGTTTTTGAACCAGTTAGAAAATATGTTCCTGAGTTTAAAAATTTAGGAAATACTACAATTTATGATTTATTAAAATTTAGAGTTAAAATTGTAACTGATAAACGTGTTGATAGTACTAATAATAAGGAAGAAGCTTTAGAAATATTATATAGTGCCAAACTCGTAGAAGAAGAAAAAGTTATGAATGCTTATACTGATATGGGAGCTATGATTTTAAGAATTGTTGTTGAAAAAGTTACTAACATGAGTTTTAATGAATTTATTACGGAAATGATTTTTAAAAAAGCTAATATGGTTGATACACATTTAATTGTACCTAGCGAAAAAATAGAAAGAGTTGCTAATGAAAATTTTTCTTCAATTGTTTTAAGTGATGGAACTGTTAAAACTAATTATAATAATGTTAAAGGTACTCAACATGACCCAAAAGCTATTGCTATTGGAGCTAAATCTGGTATAGCTCCCGGTCATGCAGGTTATTTTTCTACTAAGAATGATATGATTAACTTTGCTAATGCTTTAATAAATGAAAAAATTTTAACTAAAGAAAGTTTGTATTCAATGAGTGATACTGAAACAGGTTTTAAAGATAACGATAAATATGCTAGATTTTATGGTTCTTTAGTTTTTTTGAAGCAACCTGACCCTGAATTTTTGTCTGTTTATCCTCCCCTTTCCGGAAAATCATTTATGTCACCGGGATTTGCTGGTACACAACTTGTTGTAGACCCGATTAATAAAATTACTTTGTTTGTTGGAGCTCCAAGACTTCATAATAGAATTTATCAAATTTCTAAAAATCAAGTACCTAATATTAAGATTGATAGTCATAATATAAAAACATTTATTTTACCTGATGGTAGTGAGAAAATTGTTTGTAGTGATTATACTAAAGCTAAAGAAGTTCTTGTTACTTTAGCTTTGGATTTAGCTATACAATATCAATTATTAGAAAAAATATTTACAAATGAAAAAGGAATGCATTTAGTTCGTGAACTAAATTAGCATTCTTTTTTTAATCTTTATTTTCATATGATAATAGGTTTTTAATATCTTCTTTTGTAAGTTCTGATAAAATATTCTTATCACGAATTTCTCCATCGATTAGTTTATCACTTAAAATTCTTTTTTTATTTTGAAGTTCTAATATTTTTTCTTCAATTGTTCCTTTGGTAATAAGATGAATTACTTCAACAGTATTTTTTTGACCAATACGGTGTGCTCTATCTGTTGCTTGATTTTCTGCTTGGGGATTCCACCATAAATCTAGATGAATTACTACATCTGCAGTTGCTAAGTTTAAACCTGTTCCTCCAGACTTTAACATTATTAAAAATACTTTGACATCATCATTATTATTAAAGTTATCAACCATTTCTATTCTATCTTTAGCTGGAACGCTTCCATCAATCATGTAAGTTTTAATTTTTGCTTTATTTAATTTTTCTTTTACAATATTTAAAGCTGTTTTAAATGATGAGAATATTAAAATTTTATGATTATTTTTAATATATTCATTTACAATACTTTCTAATTGTTCTAATTTATTGGAACCATCCTTATAATTATCATAAACAATACTTGGATCAATACAGATTTGTCTTAATTTGGTTAAAAGTTGTAATATTAAAAATCTTGCTTTATTCATACCTTCAGTTTCTATGATTTTTTCCATTTCTTCTTTTACTCTTTCAAGTTCTGCAACATATAGTTTCTTTTGTTCATCTTTTAATTCAATATAAATATCATTTATTAATTTATCTGGTAGTTCTTTTACAACATCTTGTTTTTTTCTTCTTAAAATAAATGGGTTAATTTGTTTACTTAAACCTTTTATTAAAATTTCACTGTCTTCATCAAAATCTTTTATTTTATATTTACTTTGAAATTTTGTTAGACTTGCTAAGTAACCTGGCATGATGAAATCAAATATACTCCATAATTCTAAAATAGAATTTTCAAGTGGTGTTCCTGTTAGAGCAAATTTAGTTTCCGCATTAACCTTTTTTACAACTTTAGTTATTCCTGCCATGTTGTTTTTTATATTTTGGGCTTCATCAATAACCATGGTGTTAAAATTTAAATTGTTGTAAAGTTCTTCATCTTCCCTAAGTAAACCATAAGTTGTTATAATTACATTTGTATCATTTAAATTCCTTAGAATTTTGGTCCTTTTATCTTTATTTCCAACACAAATTTTTCTTTTGATGTTACTACCAAAACTATCAAATTCATGGTCCCAGTTATAAGCTAGGGATGTGGGAACTACAATTAAAAATTTATTATTTTCATTATCTTTTAGCATTTGTTTAATGTAATAAATTACTTGAATTGTTTTTCCTAAACCCATTTCATCAGCAAGTATACCACCAAAACCAGTTTTAGCAAGTGTATATAACCATTTAACTCCCGTTACTTGATAATCCCTTAAAATTTTAAGTTCATCTTTTGGTAATGTTAAATTAATATCTTTAAATTTATAGAATTTATCAATAAAATTATCAAATAAATTATCTGTTTTAATAATGTTATATTTCGTATTTTTTAAACTATCTAAATATATGGCACGATATTTTAAAATTGCTCCATGACCAGCAATTATTTCAGCATCACTTAGTTCTAAGTCATCTTTTAAATCACTTAGTTCTTTTAAAGATTCATCTTCTAGATTTAGAATATCACCATTTTTAAGACGATAATATTTCTTTTTATTTTTTATTTCTTCAAAAATATT
>ULVA01017811.1_pt1 | contig 11399 bp, 8 predicted proteins | sample 1958811 | NCBI WGS metagenome assembly ULVA01 (sample SAMEA4835768, study PRJEB28245) | human gut metagenome | biome: gut microbiome; material: fecal sample | place: Denmark | collected 2008
CCGCAAAACAGTGAATCGCCTGTAAAGATCACGTCCTCATACGGGAAATAATAGCAGCAGCCACCCGGTGTATGCCCCGGTGTGTGAAGCACTACTATGTGAAAGCCCGCAATATCAATTTCCTGCTTATCCTTCAAAAATACATCCGCATAGAATGTTTTTGACTGGCCCATCATGTAGCTGACATTGAGCTGCGGGTCATCAAGTGTGGCTTTGTCTGCCTCATGGATATATATCTTGATGCCGTAGCGGTCTGCGAGCGGCTTTGCATCAGTGGCATGGTCAAAGTGTCCGTGTGTGAGCAGTATTGCTACAGGCTTTGCGCCTGATTCGTCCACTTTTTTGGCGAGCTGATTAGCACACGCGCCCGGGTCTATTATTATCATTTCCTTTGTCTTTATATTGGTGACAAAGTAGCAGTTGGTCTGCACCGGTCCCACTACGAAGTGATCTATCTTCATATTTACCATATGAGTGTACTCCTTGTCTGTTATATGTTATGCTTCACGCAAGAACCACCGGAATTTAGCCGGTGGTCCTCTCTACGTCTATTACACTTTCTATCTGTCTGAGCTTCTCCACGAGAACCTTTATCTGGTCCCTGCCTTTGATATTAAAAAATACCTCGATTGTAGCGATGCCCTGCTTGCTGGTCTTGGACTGGATACCACTGATATTGATTTCCTTCTCGGTAAATATCTTTGTGATATCTACGAGCAGTCCCGGCCTGTCATGACAGAATATCTTAAGGTCTGCCTGATACTCGGCACCGTTGTCCATGAGGGCTGTATCCTGCCACTCTGCTTCTATGAGCCTGTCCTTTTCTATCTTGGACAGATTGATGATATTCACACAGTCTGTCCTGTGGATGGAGATGCCTCGGCCTCTTGTGACAAAGCCCACGATTTCATCTCCCGGAACAGGATTGCAGCACTTCGAGAAGTGCACAGCCACGTCATAGAGTCCGTGCACCACAATGCCGCTCTTTGACTTGTGCTCCGGCTGTATACCTGCTGCTGCCTGCTGCTTTTCTGCGATGCTGCCAAGCACATCTGCATCTGTCACAGGCACCACATGATCCTTCTTGTACTCATCGTACATCCTGTTGACTATCTGGCTCTCCTTGAGTCCGCCGTGGCCAACGGTTGCAAGGCATGAGTTCCAGTCGTGGAAGCCGTATTTGCGACGTATTTTTTCCTGATACTCAGGCTTGTTTATCTCAGCAAAGTTGATACCCTTTGCCTTGGCATAGGCTGCTATCAGATCCTTGCCGTGCTGTATATTCTCCTCCTTGAGCTCACTTCTGAACCACTGGTTGATCTTGTTCTTGGCCTGTGTGCTTTTTACGACCTTGAGCCAGTCACGGCTTGGCCCCTTGGAGTTCTGTGAGGTGATTATCTCTATCTGGTCACCGTTTTTGATGACATAGTCTATCGGCACCAGCTTGCCGTTTACCTTGGCACCGACCATCTTGTTGCCGACCGCAGAGTGTATGCTGTAGGCAAAGTCTATAGGTGTGGAGCCCTTTGGCAGGTTCTTTACATCGCCGGACGGTGTAAATGCAAATACATTGTCGGAGAATAAATTTAAATCACTCTTTAATAAAGTCATAAACTCCTTATTATCCGACATGTCCTGCTGCCACTCGAGTATCTGGCGCAGCCAGCTGAGCTTCTCCTCCTCTGTGACAGTGGTGGTAGTGGCATTGCCGTTGTTTGCTTCCTTGTACTTCCAGTGCGCTGCGATACCGTACTCAGCTGTACGATGCATCTCATAGGTACGTATCTGTATCTCAAACGGCTGTCCGCTCGGGCCTATGAGTGTCGTGTGAAGCGACTGGTACATGTTCTGCTTTGGCATGGCAATATAGTCCTTGAAACGGCCCGGTATAGGCTTATACTTCTCATGTATGATACCAAGCACTGCGTAACAGTCCGGTATTGTATCCACCAGAATCCTGATGGCAAAGAGGTCATATATCTGGTCTATCGTCTTGTCCTGATTGACCATCTTCTTATATATGCTGAAGAAATGCTTTGCCCTGCCGTATATCTCAGCCTTGATGCCGGCATCTGTAACATACTTCTTGACATCGTTTACCAGGCCCTGGATGTAGGTGTCGCGCTCTGCCTTTCTGAGGGCTACCTTCTCTACCAGATCGTAGTAGGCATCCGGATAGAGGTACTTCATACAAAGGTCCTCGAGCTCTATCTTTATCTTGCTGATACCAAGTCGCTGTGCGATAGGGCAGTAGATATCCTGTGTCTCTCTGGCGATACGCTGCTGCGCCTCCTTGGACTGGTACTTGAGTGTACGCATATTGTGCAGTCTGTCTGCCAGCTTTATGAGGATGACTCTGATATCCTTTGCCATGGCGAGAAACATCTTGCGCAGATTCTCAGCCTGCATCTCAAGCCTGTCCGCATTCTTATCCTTCGGATCCTTTGTGCTGTCTGTCAGATGCAGGTGTTTTAACTTCGTGACGCCATCCACCAGATGTGCGACATCGTCTCCAAACTCCGCACGCATCTCATCCATGGTCATGATGGTATCCTCCAGCACATCATGGAGCAGTCCTGCTGCAATGGTTTCCTTATCCAGCTCAAGCTCGGCGAGTACTATGGCAACACACAGCGGATGTATGATATAAGGCTCTCCTGACTTACGTGCCTGACCCTTATGAGCATCATAAGCTACCCTGTAGGCTTTGTCCACAAGGCTCGTGTCATCCGACGGATGGTACTTTTTGATTTCCTTTTTCAGCTCATCGTAAAGCTCCTCTGGGCTCGTAAAATCCTTTGTTCCCCTTATACCGCTGGTATCTGAGCGAAATTTGTCCGCTATTTTTTCTAATTCTTCTGTTGAGTAATCTGCCAATAGTCTCACCTCGATTGTAGTGTATCTTTAGTAGCCATTATATTTTATTTCTTTAAAAATTGCAATCTTATGTTGTTAGCCGATAACCATCTTTACTCCGCCATACATGCCGGCTGAGTTGCCGAGTGTGGCGAGCTTGATTTCTGTCTCGCGGCTTGCATGGAAAGCATACTCTTTATAATACTTTGCTGCTGTATCTATGATGATATTGCCTGCCTTTGAAAGGCCTCCGCCTACAACAAATACCTCAGGGTCCATAACGCATGCTACTGCTGCCATTGCCTTGCCGAGAAGCTTCATAGACTGCTCTACTGCCGCAATGCCCGCTGCATCTCCTTCCTTTGCCACATCGCATACATCCTTGGCTGTGAAGCCTGCATTTAAATCAAGCTTTGTTGCCACATCCCTGTGTGCTGCAATGTATCTCTCTGCCACTCTTACGAGACCGTTTGCTGATGCATACTGCTCTAAGCAGCCCTTCTTGCCGCAGCCACAGCACTCTGACTCATCATCTACCATAGGCATATGTCCTATCTCTCCGCCTGCTCCGTTTACTCCGGCTACGATTCTGCCCTCGCGGATGATTCCTCCGCCCACGCCTGTGCCGAGTGTGATCATGACTACATCCTGATGACCCTTTCCGCCACCCTGCCACATCTCACCGAGTGCAGCTACGTTGGCATCGTTTCCGGCCTTTACCTTGATGCCGCCGCACAGCACTGAGAGTGACTGTGCCACGTTGAACACGCCCCAGCCGAGGTTGACACATCTTAATACTGTTCCGTCATCCTTTACTGGTCCCGGCACTCCCATGCCTATACCCTCGATGTCTCCCATCTCGATACCATGCTTCTCGTTATTCTCCTTGATGGATGCTGCGATATCAGGCAGGATGAGCTCGCCGGAATTCTCTGTGCGTGTAGGAATCTCCCATGTATCGACAAGCTTTCCTGTGGTCTCGAAAAAGCCTATCTTTACAGTTGTTCCACCTATATCTACTCCATATGCATATTGTTTCATTTTTCGTCCTCCAAATCGTTAAACTATGTTTATATTTTATTGCCTAATTGCATATTTTTCAATGTTTTTTACTATTTTTTTAAAATCCGTAATTTTGCCTTGAAAGCCTCATAAAAAGTGGCTTCATAGAAAAGATAAAACTTCTGCGGCTGAAATTATAGTTTATGACCATGAGCACGTCATCCTCATCGACCAGTACATTTCCATCCAGGTCCATCACATATGTGGAAAGGCTGAGGTCATCCTGCCTGAAAATACTCTCACAGATGGTGATTGTGGCATCCGGTTGAAAATGTGCCGTACCATATGCTTCGTCAGTATCCTGCAAACCAACAATGTAAACCCTTTTATCAGGCCACATGACTTTTATTTTTTCTTTGAGTGTATCTGCATATAACGGAAATTCACCTGCTATTATAGCTATATCCGACTTATCGCCTATCGCCCTCTCAAGCCCGTCATAAGTCAATTCCAGATTAAATATCCTGTCCTCCTTCGCTTTTCCCATAACTTTGTGAAGTGCATCATCTAATGCCGCCATAACTGTTTTTGAGCGGTTTTCTTCCCCGCGATATAGATCTGTGTAGTTTATCTCAAATATCGAGCCAAGAAATGTCTCTGCCATATCTGAAAGTCTTTCCTCATCAATATGGTCTAAAAAGAACTTGATCCAGTTCCGCCATGCATAGTAGGTTGGAAATGTATTAATATCCTCCTTTTTTGCCCCCATCGCATGACTTGCCGCTGCTGCACCTACAGATGCAACCTCGTAGCCTGCCTCCCTGCACCTGACACACCACTCGGTGTCATCCCAATAGAGGAAATTCTCCTCAGGCATGACGCCAATCTGTTCTACAACTGTACGTCTTATCATGAGCGCGCACGCCGGAACTGCATCAGAATATACCACATCAGGCATTGAACCATCCTCTATATGATTTAGATACGTCGAGTCCACGCTGTAATTATCATAATCTATGAACGAGCCATACTGCTGCACATAGTTTTCCTGCCCGGTATGATAAATCTTTGCCGCCGCTATGCCTACCTTCTCATGTGAATCAAGGAAATCCGAAAGTGTTCCTATACAGTTTTCGTCAAGCAGTGCGTCATTGTCTACGCACATCAGATACATGTGTCCCTCAGCCATCGCCACGCGAAGCCCTGTATTAAAGCCACCAGAGCCTCCAAGATTTTCACTGTTTTCGATAAGTGTGAGCCTGTCGCAGCTTCCGTAACACTCTCTTATCAACCTCACCGACTCGTCTGTCGATGCGTTATCCACAACATAGATGTGATAATCCTCATATTTTGATTCAAGAACTGACTGTATACAGTCAATAACATCATTTTGTTTATTATAGTTACATATAACAATTCCTATTTTCGCCATATTTATGCACATTCCTTTCTATCAGGCAACTATTCAGTTCTTATATCTGAATGAATCCTGCCGAGTTGTTCCTGCTGCACATATAAAATATATAATGAACTGTCAGATTGAAAGAACATACCTATCTAATCCACCGGTATTTCTCTCATTCCCGATTTGTCCGTTTCTGACAAATCCAAGGCTTTTTGCAAGACGCACCGATGCCACATTTTTCTCATCTATCCGGCAGTAGAGCTCCTCAAAGTCTGTGTTTTTCCGCGCATAGTCTACGATAAAGCGGCACACCTCCGTTGCATAACCCAGGTTCTGAAATTCCGGTGCTATCATATACCCCATTTCATTGTGCTCAAGTCCCGCCCGTCCTATCAGCTTCCCTGTTTCCTTTGAAAACACAAGCCACATGCCATAATCGTAAAAGCCATACATGTTCTCTATGTATGCTTTCTGGTATTCAAGCTCTGTCTCATAGTCATACAGCGGTTCCACAAAGTCTGTCATGCCGGGCTTGTCATAAAGCTCATAGAGCGCCGGAAGATCTGACAGGGACAGCTCACGTATCAGGCATCTGTCTGTCTCGCCAATATCCCATGGGATATGATTATACCGCCTGCGCACCCGCTCCAGATACTCAATATCAAGCTCTGCAAGGCTTTCCACTGCATAGCGCGTGCCACACTGCGGTTCTCCTACTGATGCTATGCCGAATGAGTCAGCTATTTGCTTCTGTTGCCGGTTTGAGACTATCCAGATGTAGTCGGTGGGAGCTTTCGGTATTCTTAGATTTCCCGTATTAGCTTTCGCGGTGTTATCTGCAGATTCTGTATATCCTGAATTATTTTTTATTTCATACACACACAAATTATTCTGCTGCTCATCTGGCAGTTTCCTCTGCAACTCATCCAGCAATTTTCCCAGTAATGCACCATACAGTTTTTCTTGCAGCTCATCAGGTAGTTTTTCTTGCAGTTTTTCCTGAAATTCATCTTGCAGCTCATCTGGCAGTTTTTCTTGCAGTTTTTCCTGAAATTCATCTTGCAGCTCATCTGGCAGTTTTTCTTGCAGTTTTTCCTGAAATTCATCTTGCAGCTCATCTGGCAGTTTTTCTTGCAGTTTTTCCTGAAATTCATCATGCAACTCGTCTGACGCAGATGACATATCGGCTGCACGCTTCCACTGTGGCTTAAATATCTCGTCATGATAGTAAAAAGAGGCAAGTTTTTCGCTTGCCTCATCGATAATTATTATCATTAAACTGTCTCCGGCTCCGGATAGTCCACTCCGAAGGTCTCAACTGTAACTGTCTTCATGACCTGAGCCTCAAGTGGTTTGTCCATGTAGTCTGTGCGCACCTCTGCGATCTTGTTTACCACATCCATGCCCTCGATCACCTTGCCGAATGCCGCATACTCACCGTCGAGATGTGGTGCATCCTGATGCATGATGAAGAACTGGCTGCCTGCTGAATCAGGTATCATGGTACGTGCCATTGAAAGTACACCGGCTGTGTGCTTTAAGTCATTTTTGAAGCCGTTGTGTGTGAACTCACCCTTGATTTCATAGCCAGGGCCGCCTGTGCCGTTTCCGTCCGGATCTCCGCCCTGGAGCATAAAGCCCTTGATTACACGGTGGAAGCATACTCCGTCATAGAAGTTGTGATTGATTAAGCTGATAAAGTTATTTACTGTGTTTGGTGCGATTTCCGGATAAAGCTCCGCCTTGATCACATCGCCGTTTTCCATTGTGATTGTTACGATTGGATTCTGTGCCATTATTTTTCTCTCTTTCTTTTATAATATTATGAGGCTTGGAGAATATCCATTCCTCGCAATTATTAAATATCGAATTAATTTCTACCCGATTGATTTTACCTGATTTTTACTCACTCAGAGCCTCGACTACCTTCGGAAACTCCATGAAGTGTGATGCCTTCACCAGTATGGTGTCGCCCTCCTTCACATATGAAAGGAGCTCCTGTGTCATGGTCTCCCTATCCTCGAAATAGCGGATGTCTACATCGGATGATTTCTCCGCTGCTCCGGCAGCATATTCCTTTGCCAGCTCTCCTGCGGCGAAAAGTGTATGGATATGATTCTCTCCAACTGCTTCGCCTACCTCATGGTGCAGCTTTCTCTCATCGCTTCCAAGCTCACCCATGTCGCCAAGCACTGCTATTGTCCTGCCCTTTGCATGTGAAAGCACCTCGATAGAGGATTTCATGGATACAGGGTTTGCATTGTAGCAGTCATCTATCACTGTCATGCCGTGCGTTTTGATAAAATTGGTACGGCCTGCGATTGTCTCTGCTTTCTCGATTCCTGATTTTATCTCAGCTATTGTGAGACCAAGCTGCAATCCGACAGCCGCTGCCGCCATGGCATTGTATACATTGTGCTCACCCGGGATGTGGATTTGTGCATCGAACTCACCCTTTTCTGTGACAAAATGAGCCTTCATGCCGTCGAAGCCCAGGTTTTCAATATTTGTGGTATATACTGATTTATGAACGCCTAAAGCCGATTCCTTGCCATAGTATATGGCAGGCTTTCCATTTACCGTCTGCACTGTGGCCAGCTTGTCGTCATCTGCATTCAGCACAGCGACCGCATCCGGCATCATATGCTCAAAGCACTCTGTCTTTGCTTTAAGCACACCATCCCTGTCGCCCAAAAACTCCAGATGGCAGTAGCCGATATTGGTGATGACCATGACATCCGGGCAAGACATAGTAGAAAGCCTGTGCATCTCGCCAAAATCAGATATGCCCATCTCGAGCACCGCTACCTGATGGCTTTCCCTGATTCCGAAAATGGTGAGTGGCAGACCTATCTCATTGTTGAAATTGCCTGCGGTCTTGTGGACGCTGTATTTCTGCTCAAGGACTGATGATATCATCTCCTTGGTGCTGGTCTTGCCGACACTTCCTGTGATGCCCACCACCTTGATATCAAGGCTTTTTCTGTAAAATGCCGCGAGCTTTTTCATGGCATCGGTGGTTGATTCAACAAGCACATATGGGCCTGCCGGATCCGTAAGCTCATGCTCAGAGAGCACAATTGCCGCCCCCTGCTCAAACACAGTCGGAATGAATTTGTGTCCGTCCACCCTTTCTCCCTTTATCGGGATAAAAAGATAGCCCTCCTTCACCTGTCTGCTGTCTATGACTGCGCCTGTGATTGTCGTATCGAGCAGTGTCTCATCGCCTATGTATGTGCCCTCGCAGGCCTTTGCGATATTTGCAAATGTAAGATTCTTCATGTACTTATCCGACATGCTACACCTCATATTTTTTCAAAGATATGTCAATCAGATGCTCACAGAGCTGATTAAAGCTCATACCGATAACCGCTGCCTCCTGTGGCAGAAGACTGGTCGGAGTCATGCCCGGCAGTGTGTTTGCCTCGAGGCAGAACATCTCATTTTTGTCATTGAGCAAAAAGTCTGAGCGTGAATATGTGTCAAGCCCGATAACACGCGCAACCTCCTCGGCATAGTGCTGCATATCCTTTGTCACCTGCTCAGGAAGCTCGGCCGGACATGTCTCTACTGTACTGCCCGCCTTGTATTTATTCTTATAATCATAGAAGCCCTCCTTAGGTGCAATCTCTATAATAGGAAGAGCCTTGCCCTCGATAACGCCGACAGAGAACTCCCTGCCCTGTACAAATTCCTCGATAACCAGCTCATTTTCCCACTTGAAGGCATCGTCAAGTGCCGCCTTAAACTCTGCCGCATCCCTAACGATAGTGACACCGATGCTTGAACCACCGCAGCATGGCTTTACCACACATGGAAGTGTCAGGTCAAGCTTCGTGATATCGTCCTGTCTGGTCGCTCTTGTCATGGAAATACCCTTTGGAGTAGGGATACCGTTTGCAAGGAAGAACTGCTTTGATGTCTCCTTGTTCATGGCGATGGCTGAGCTTAAATAATCGCTGCCTGTATATTTGACACCGAAGAGGTCAAATGCTGCCTGTATCTTTCCGTTCTCTCCGTTTTCTCCATGGAGTGCCATGAAAACAATGTCTGCCATCTGACACATTTTGATGACATTTGGTCCGAAGAAGCAAGGTGACTGGTCCTTTCTGGAAGCCTTTACCTTTGCGAGGTCAGGTGCCTCTGTCGGAATATCGCTGACCTGCACGCTTATCTCGTCCGCGCGGTCAAATATACCTGTCAGGTCCTCCTCCCTGTCACTATATCCCATAAATACATCCAATAATATAACTTTGTGGCCGTTCTCTTTGAGTGCCTTAGCTACCATGCTTCCTGTCTTGAAGGAAACATCTCTCTCTGTGCTGAGCCCTCCGGCAAGTACTACGATGTTCATTTTTGTCCTCTTTTCACATTAACTATATTTCTGATAACACTCCTAAATCCAATTAAACATACGGACTCCGGTAAGTTATCAATTTTTTAAAATTATAACACCATTCATATAAAAAAGAAAGACCGGTTGCCCGGTCAAAAAAGAAATTCTCATTTTATTTTAAACTGTGTTGGCTTCCAGCAGCTGTATCATTCTTATAAATACCATCCGCCCGTGCAAATCATCCTGTGAAAGTGATTCTCCGTACTTCAATACTAATAATCGGCACTGATAAAAATTCAGCTCCGGATTGCCAAAAAGCAAAATCCGCAAGGCTGCATTTTCCAGGTAATTGTGTATATTTCCCACCTCAATAAATATATCTACGATATCATCGAGGTTAATAAGTCCTTTCTGTTCATAATAAATTCTTCCCAACTATTTCATCCCTCCATCGACTATATTTTTCGTAGAACTTCTTTTTTTATCTTTCTTTTGAAATTTTTTCGTTTTTTGCAAACTTTCCCTCTTTCTCTTTGTTGGTGGGTTCATTTTTCCATATAATATTTCAATATTCTAGGCGCATTACGCACTTGTATTTTGAAGATTTCTATTAGAAGCTTCAATATTGATAAGTGATTAGCAGTTTTCGACAAAATACGACATGGTTTCGGGTTTAATTTAGCTGGTTTTTGTTTAATATTGCTCTTTTTAGTTCAGAATTTTTGTAATGATAAATTTGTACTATTTTTGTAGTTTTTCCCTTGCTGGCTGCATCTGATAGTCTTGATGCTATAAGGGCAATACAAGATAAATCCATAAAGACTTTTGCCCTTGCCATTTTTGCAACCCGGATGTTATCAAGGTTGTAATTATCTTTTAAATCCCCGAACGTACGCTCTACGCTGGTTTGTTGATTATATAGTTTTTCAAATGCTTTTGTTTCTCTGAATGGTGCTGTAATAAACCTTGGATTATCTTTGATTTTTCGACATAATCGTAACCAAGACTGCGTCTTAGAACCGGGAACCGGGTCAGATTTGAGACGCATAACCAATGCCTTTATATCTGATAATTGCTCTATTTGCATAGCATAATGTACAATAGCCATAGGTTGATAGCATAGTGGGCAGGTCTTGAGGAGCTATAATCCATAAAACTTTTAAAACAGCTCCCAAAATTCAGCCCATAAGCCAAAAAAAATACGAGAAAAGTAGCTGAAACCGCAAAAATCTCCAAAACAGCTCCCAAACTCAGCCCATAAGCCGGAAAAAATCGCGTGAAAAAGTAGCTGAAACCGCAAAAATCCCCAAAACAGCTCCCAAAACCAGTCCATAAGCCGAAAAAAATCCAGAAAAAAGTAGCTGAAACCGCAAAAATCTCCAAAACAGCTTAAAAATTAGAGGCTTCTGGCATAATAGTGGAAGCCTCTAATTATTTCACATAAAAAGAGCCTCCACATTTCTGTGCAAGCTTCTTTTAAAAACTAAAAAATATATTGTTTTTTATATGTCCTGAAACATCAGTAAAATCAATGACTATGAATTATGTAATTCTCTCAATTATTTCATTTTTTGAAATAATTTTGACATGATTAGAAATGAATGTTAAAATATAGTTAACAAAAAGGTGCTACCTATAACAACGGTTCGCCTGATCATTTACTTAGTTAAAATAACCGTTCAGTTTCCAGGCTGGAGCGGTTATTTTTTTGTGGTCTTACTGCCATTGGAACCAATCGCATATCCAAGACCAAATGAGGTTAATCGAATAGGAGGCGGTGACTAACCGCCGTCCTCTCAC
>ULVA01040189.1_pt1 | contig 11297 bp, 11 predicted proteins | sample 1958811 | NCBI WGS metagenome assembly ULVA01 (sample SAMEA4835768, study PRJEB28245) | human gut metagenome | biome: gut microbiome; material: fecal sample | place: Denmark | collected 2008
GTGTAATCTGTACGAGCGCATTCCGGAGCAGATCCACGGGCTTAACGCTGAGCTGGAGCAGGCGAAAAAGCAGCTTGCAAACGCAAAGGAACAGTACGGCAAGCCGTTCCAGTATGAGGAACAGCTCCGCGCCGGTCTGGAACGCCAGGCTCAGATAAACGCCGAACTGGAGGTTGCCGACAAACCGCATGATGAAGCGGTCATGAGCGATTATTCCGATGACGAAAACGAAGAAATGGAGATGTGATTATGAGCATTGAATTCTGCATAAAACAGCATGGTGAGAACCACTGCTATTCCAACGGCACTATTGACTTGAAGTCATTCCTTACAACACTGTATTCCAATGAGAACCCTTACGATGCACTCATGAGCCTCGATAGAAACAATCAGCTCAGCGATGATAATTATACTCGTGTTAAGCGGAATGGCTTAGTTACATACGATATCGACTTTGACAGGGATATAATAACACGTCATGAAAAAGGTAATCGGTTCAAGTTGAACGAGATGAGCAAAATCCCGCTTGGCGCGGCGTATTCGCTGTTAAGATTTCAAGGTAAAGAATATTATCCAAAGACTATTTCTGAATTCAACGAGTATAATGATATGCTCGCACTATTCGGAAACGCCGATCCTGACATAAAGGAACGCGGTTTTATCACGATTAGCAACAGTGAGTATTTTGAAGAGCAGCTTAATTACCTGAAAAGTACCAGAGGCTATGATTATATCCGGTTCGCAAAAGTGAACGGCATACATTACCTTGCTTTTGACCAGCATGGCTATGATAATATCCTGGCTTATCTGCTGCAAAGGCTGAGTACAATGCATGAGGAAGCCGACCGCTTCGAAGCCGAGATGAACAATGCATTCGGCATAACCACAAACGAACGCAAGGTCAACGACGCATTCAAGGTTCTTTCTTCTATCAGGATAAATGACAATCTTGAAATCGTCATGGGCAGCCGAACAACGCAGTATGGAACAGACTATGCAACATGGGAATGCTCCGGCGGCGACGACTACTACTGGGGACATTACGATTTACGCACAGAGCAGGCTGCCAAGCTGGATATGTATGAACGAGCTGCAGGGAAATTCCGTGGAATGACCGCTGAGATCGACACTCTGCGCGAAAACTCATGTGTTAACTTTTCGGTAGTCAGCGTCAACGGCGATGTATATTTCTCCGGCAATCATATAATGGATATAAATATCAGAGATGATCCCGGCTTTCTGGAATTAGTCGAAGATTCGAATGAAGATATATTCCGGATTTCAGTTGACTACTATTGCTGGGGAGATAAGTCGTGCGAAGCCAGTCCTGCTACTCCCGAACAGCTTAAAGCAATATACGACAACTGGGACACCGAAATAAACAAAGCTACTTTGATCGGATCCAACAGCTTCTCCGTTGATATCAATGAGGATGAGGAAGAAGATAGCTGCGAGTTTGAATAATTTTTTGCGGTTCGATTTTATCGAGCCGCATATATGTAGACTGAAAGGTAACTACTTGATGTCTGCTCCACAGGTGCCTCACCGTGAGGCAGTAATTTGTTTCTGAATTGACCTTGACAAACAGCATTATTCGAAGTAAAATATAGATAGTACATCACTTAACGCAAGGAGGACACCCAATGTTAACAGACAATCCGTATGATTCCTCAAGAAATAATCTGCCCCTTATGAGGTATCAGATTACCCAGACACATGAAGTCCTGAAGGAGTTTGTATCGCATATTAGCGGTTTTGTTACAAGGAACTATGTGTACACGGATAAGGAAATTCCCGAAAAAATAAAAAGGCTGGAGGACGAAGCACAGGAAATCAAGAGAAGCTTCTCGCTTTCAGACACCCGTGAGATACTGAACAAACACGAAGCACGACTTGTTGAAATCGACAGTATCATAAAGGACGCTACACCGCTGCCGCACAGATAACACTGCTCATATGAATAGTACAGGGACAAGTGAATTTCATTTGTCCTTTTTCTTTTTCGGAGGATTTATGAAAGATTATTCAGAATATTCTGTTGAGGACTTTAACAGGGCTTTTATGAGGTTTTATGAAGCTCTCACATACGGAAAGCAGCCGGTCAAATCGCCGACTGCTTTTTTATTAGGAGGTCAGGGCGGTTCCGGAAAATCAACAATCCATGAGTACCTGTCCTCTGAAATCGGTAATATTGTTTCGATTGACGGCGATCAGTTCCGCCGCGAACACCCTAACTATGAGATGATCCAGAAGATTTACGGGAAAGACGCTGCAAACATCACCCAGTCCTTTGCAAATAACATTACAAATGCAATGATCGAAAAGCTCAGCGATGAAGGATACAACCTTGTGATTGAGGGAACCTGCCGCCGCGCTGATGTTCCACTGAAAACCTGCGGCGATCTCAAAGAAAAGGGATACCGTGTGGAGCTGGCGATAATGTGCGCCGATAAGGAAGAAGCATGGCAGAGTACGCTCGAACGTGCTGAGAAAATGCGGGAGCTGGGGCTTACTCCAAGAGAAGTACCGAAAGAAAAATATCAGGAAACGATAATTGCTCTCCCCGGCAATGTGTCTATTTTGTACCAGTCCGGTGCATTCGATGATATAACGCTCTTTAATCGTCAGCTTGAGGAATTATATAAGTTCAGCCGGACACCTGAGCATGATCCGGCTGATATTTTTTACCATTGTCTGCACAGCAGATCTGATGAACTTTATCGTCCACGCAGCAGCAATCCTGTGGCTGTTCTGCTTTATGCAAACAGCCTGGACGAAGCCAGGGCTTATCTTGAGCACAACTTCTATGAACTTACGGAGGGCAAGCAGCTTGACGAAGGCTTCTTCCAGTTCAGCTGCTCGTCTGCCGGACGTCCGCTTCCGGATATAGAAGTGTATGATGTTTCTGCTCCGGAAAACGAAGATGACGAAGAAGAGGAACCGGAATGCGAAATGTAAGAAGCAAATTATGTATATATCACACATGTTTCTCGTTTCATTTGCTTCTGTTAAGTTAGTAGTCATACAAGTTCCTCCATATACAAACAATTTTTGAGGTGAAATAATGAATTTCCCAATTTATAATACAGCCGGAATTAATATTTCAGTGGATGGTGTCTTTTGGAGTCATATCATTCTGATTATAGGCATATTGCATTCTGCAATTTGGTGCATGATTGAATTTGAAACCTTGCCCCGAACTATTCGTTTTAAATGGGCAAAGTTACTGTGCATTGCATTTATGTACTGGGTTTCTGCCTCATTGATAGGACTACTTATTTTGTCAGCGCTTTTTCAGATAGAAGCCTACTCCAATTCTGAACCTACTGATATAAAGCAGATAATCTTAATCATTGCATCAGTTGTTCTGTTTATAATAATTGTCGTTAAACTAACCAGATGCTTCCTGGAGATAGTCAGGGGAAATAACACTTTAATAGACAATTTTCGTGTTTACAAACGCCTGATAGGTGAACTTATCAAGCAAAATAAAGAAAACGAAATGTCAAACTGTTCCAATAAACACATTGTACCACAAAACGAAAGGGATGTCAATATGTTTGGAAATTTTATTGCCCAGAAGAGGAAAGAATTAGGATTGTCGTTAGCCAAACTGGCAAAGTTGTCTGGACACCCTGTTTCCTCATTGCATGGTATCGAAAACGGAGATAACCAGAATCCCCGCTTTGAAATCATCATCGACATATCCCAGGTTCTTGGTGTAAGCCTTGACGAAATGAAAGCAGCTTTCTTGGAAGATCGAAACAAACACGATTGAGCATAGGTGCCTCACGGTGAGACACCGACTACGACTATGAAAGGACGATACATATGGCACAGTACAAGTACTCCAGAGATGATTACTACCGTCTGACCAATGCCCCATGCATTGATGTGGCGCTTGCGCTCGGCATGGAGATAAACGAAAGAGCCAGCGACCAGAAAGCCTGGAAAATGAAAGACGAACAGGGACTGTGCATTTACCGCGAGGGCAACAACTGGTATAGGTTCTCGGACGGGAGGCACGGTTTTTCAATCGACCTTGTAATAGATAAGCTGGGCTGCAGCAGAGAGCAGGCGCTGGACTTCATCGCCAAGAACGTTGTGAACGGAGTGTCAGAACAGGTTCGTCTTGACCATAAAGCGCCTGCAAATGTAAAGAAAGAATTACCGAAAGAAAAAATATTTACTGTCCCTGCCCATGATGTTAAGCCAAGTCGGGTAATGGCATACCTTATAAAGACAAGAGGCATTGATCCGGAAATCGTCAAGGGTATGCTGCAGCGCAAGATGATTGCTGAGGACAGCGCGCATCACAACTGCCTTTTCTTCGGGCGTGATGAAAAAGGCAATATCCGCTCCTGCGCTCAGAGAGGTACGACACAGGTTCAATTTCGCGGCGAGGTATCCGGCGGAGATAAGGCATACACCTTTGCAATGAACGGAAAGAGTAATGTTCTGAGGCTCTTTGAAAGTCCCATTGACGCAATGTCCCACGCTACCTTTTCAAAGCTGCTAGGTAAGGATTGGACAGCAGACCACCGTCTGAGCACTAACGGCTGCGGAAGCTATGAAAGCATAAAGAAATACATGGACAACCACCCCGAAATATCATCGGTGTGGTTTTCTTTTGACAACGATGAAGGCGGACGTAATGGCGCAGCAGCTTCTAAGGAAAAGCTCCTTCATGATTTTCCTGATCGCCAGCTCAAGGTACATATATGTTATCCGACTCACGGCAAGGACTGGAACGAGGATCTCCAGCAGTTCCGGCAGGTTGAGCCCGAAGGAATGAGTGTTCGTGAATATGTCAGCAGTGACAGCAATTCGTATTTCTCGTATCATGGCTTTCATTTTCAGCCGGTTGGAATTCTTCCTCCCGGAAACACTCTGAGTGACATTGCACAGGATATATCCTCGATTCCCGAAATGGGCTATAATGATGAATTTTCATATGCGGATTTTATCAGAGCAAACACTACCGGTAAGAACGCTGATATTTTCCGCTGCATCGAATCCAATCAGCTCTGTCTTCCCGGAGAAAATGAACTCTACGCCTATACCGGAGAATATCTTTCAACGTTTCACGTTCAAACAGCACAGGAGGAACAGCCGGACGATGACGAATGTGAAATGGAAATAGGATGAACTGTTAGTTTGTTGACTTGACAATTATAATGGAAAGGAATTCACAATGGAAATTTACAAGAACAATCTTGAGTACGCCAAAAAGAATGGTGAGCGCGAACAGTATCTTCAGAACCTGGAGTTGTGTGATAAATGTGGGGCATTTATACGTCATTCTATTGCCGTAAATTTCAATTTCACCACTAAATATCTTGACGTCAAGACAATCACCGCAGAAGTTACCGAAAAATACGGCTTTGAGCGAACTATGCTTATGCTTGCACTCAGAGTCGATAGCCTTAAAAATGACGGGCGCGTTGATATCGCTAATAAGGAATGGGCAAAAAAATTCCTCGTTAATTATCCCAATGCAGAGGAACTCAGAAAAATTGCTGACCGAGTATTTGAAAATGCTCACCCTGCTCTTCTTGATAGTGTAGCGGAAGAGGTTAGATTCACTTTCATGGAAATGAACAGGAGTAAAGAACGCGAGGTCGAAGGCTACCGCATAATTCAGACGGTTAAAACCCCTTACGCTGAATTCCTCCTCGGTCAGAACAAGAATATGCCGAGCTATTATGCTACATGGTACAACGGCAATCATGACGGCGGTCTATCAACGATACAGGGGCACTATTTCACATCAAACGAATCACAAAGCAATCTTGTGTCCGCATACCACGATCTGTATTCCCGTGCACTCTCTGACGTAAATCAGCACACTCGCTTTGAAGAGCCTACGCCGAAAATAGGCTCGATCATCCGAACCGTCAACGGTCAGAATATGCAATTTGAACTGACCGAAGAGGAACGCAACGGCGTATGGAACATGGTCGAGCAGCAGAATGTCGAGGGACGCTTTAAAGAACTGCTTAGCGAACGCGGCGTTCTTCCGGATTGGTCGGGCATGGAAAGCATAATCACAGATATGGCTGAAAAGTATCGGGATGATTTCGGGTACGGCTATGATGAAGATATGCAAGGATACATAGATGATCACGAAGATGAAATCAAAGAAATTACAGATAAATATCTGTATGGCGATATCTATGTTGAAAAGGGCAATATTTCCGACTTTACCGGAAGAATAATGATTGTTCGCCCCGAACACATCAACTCCCGTGACGTTATTCCGGAGAATCAGCTTTTCCTTGCGCAGGAGGGACCTGGCTGCAACCCCGAGGATTACGGAAGCGAGATAAAGGGAATATTCCTTTACGAACGTGAAGAAGCTTCCCTCACCAATGATTGTTTCCTCGGTGCAATGCGTGAGGAACACATACCTGAATGGGCAAATGAAGCCCGTGAAGATATCGCTGAGGAAAGCAGCGATGAAGAAGCTGATGATGAATATGAACCGGAAATGTAGTATGCAGGTGCCTCACCGTGATGCACCATAATCCAGCAGAATGAGTGCCTCACGGTGAGGCAGCGCCGAAAAAATTCTTTTTTCGGTAATCGCGCCGCCGCAGGCGGCGTCCGCACTCCGTGCGGCAGGAATAGAAGCGTTCCCGCTTCTACTTAACATCGCAACGCCAAAGGCGTTGCACGGGGTTCTACTATGTGTTTTAAGGGTTCTATAAATCACCTCCTAAATTTTGTATCAAACAACACGAAAGGAATAAAAATGTATTTATTTAAGGAACGCCAAAAAGCCAAAATGTATGCATCATGCCAAAAATACGAAGAACTTTACTTTGATTCTTTAGATAACAAAATCAAAGATATCCCTCCTCAAATTCGAACATTTAGTTCATGCCTTTATTTAGAAGCTTTTAAAAGAGTCAAAACTATAACTGAATTTAATCAGCTTATAGAGTTGTTGGAAAACGATATTCTATCTTTTCCTCATGCACGTTCTGTACGACGGTTACTTTTAATTCATTTATCAGCATATACACGATATTACCCGAATCTAAAGGAATAACTCTATATGACCTGATGTTCTATTAATTTGGAGGCATTACATGGCACAAAATATCAAACGTTCAATCTGCTTAACTCCTGGAATGCTTGAAGAACTACAAATTTTTGCTTCGAGTAAAAATATAACTGTAGCTGAAGCTATTCGTTATTTGCTTGAAAGGGGGTTGTCACTTACGATGTTTACAGAGGAACAAGATACCATCCGACGTTTTATTCGCGAGGAAATCGAAAATACCCTGGCTGTCACGATGAAGCAGTATATGGATCGACTGATAAAAATGCAGGCGGTTACAACAAGAGTATCGTCCGCGGCGTTACAGTGTAACGTGGCAGTACTCGCCGAGAACTACATTGACAGTGCAACGCCGGAGGAGATACTTGCTAACGCCCTGCGGCAGTCCTGCCGGATTACACGAACCAAACCAAAGTCAGATGCCGAGTATCTCGCGGAAGCTCATGAATGGCTCAATGCTGATTTGGATACCCCGAGTGATAAATAAGAATAACAGGTGCATCACGGTGAGGCACCTCAAAAAGCTGAAAGGAATATAAAATGTCTGTTAATCTTACAAAACCGTTTCAGGGGCGTGAATACACCCCTGTCCACCTGATGGACGAAGAAGAAAGTATTCAGCGCAGCTCACTTACTACTACTGCTGCGCCCGACAAATTGCCCAGCTACACACCCGAACACATAGCGTATGAACCCGATGCTCCGGACCAGGGCGCTGACATTGATGTATCTGTCGTCCATGCTGAAAATGCTCCCGCTGTCGTTGAAAAGCCAGACCTCAACGTTTACATGAATGAACTGCTTGAGGGAATAGAAAATGCAGACGCTGATACGCGAGAAAAGTTCATGAACGAGTTCTTGAAAGCGGCTAAAAAGAAAAAGAAGTCTATGAAAAAACATGAGACTGCACTTTCAGAAGAAACAGTTCATATTTGTTTAACTGGCTTAGCATTTGCAGTTTTTGTACTTATTGGTTTTTTCTTTCCTACAATTATCGAATCAATAAGCTCAATCCTAAACGAATCAGAAACAGAAGCAATTTCAGAATCAATTTCAGTACTATTAGAGCTTGCAAATCACATTCGTCCACTTGTAATATCCATTGGATTTCTTGGAATGTTGGTATCATCATTTCGCGTTATTCATAAAATATTGTTTCCTTTTTAAACCGGAAAAGGTAGCTCTTTGACCGCAGCGGTAGCCTGCTGCGGTCTATGTTTAGATGCCTCACCGTGAGGCACCTAATGAAAGTGAGATGATATCATGCCAAAGATAATTTACAAGCAACAACACGTTGGTGATAACGGGCGCAAATTCTCTGCGTCACGCAACTCTCATTATGTCAAGTATATCGGTGAGCGTGAGCACGTCCTAAAAACATCTCACGAAACTAATCTTGTTAAATACATGGGTGAACGTGAACACGCTGCCAAACTCATTGACAAAAAAGTTAAGAAAGCCGAAAACGACAATCTTATTACTTATGATGTTCAGAGCAAGAATCAAGAAAAATCTAAGTACGATGAGGATATAGACAGTGCTTCGGAGGAAATGTTTACTGAACCGGAAAATGGTCTTTTTGGAGTAATTAACGGAAAATTTTCTGATAGTTACAGCACGGTCGAAATGCAGAAATATGTTCGTAAAATTTCTACACCACATCGGAATGTATTTCATAGCATATTCTCCTTTACTCCCGAAAGTGCAGCTGAAGCTGGATTGAACACACTGGACGATTGGGAAAACTGGGTTAAGTATCACATTAGCGACATAGCAAACGGCATGAATATGAAGATTGAAAATATTGAATATCTTGCCGCAGTTCACCTTAAAGAGGGACAGCCTCATGTACATATTATGTGGTGGGATATACAACAGCAGGTTCTGATAAACAAAGTTGATCCTCTTATTTGCGACAAGATACGAATTGACGCAATAAGAAACACTTATCGGGAACTTTTTAACGAAATATATAATAAGGAAGAAAATATGCGACGCAGCATGAGAAAGCAAATTGGTGAATATACAATTCAAAATGTCATTAACGGTGCTTCTGATAATTATACTTCTAACATATATGCAGCACTATATCAGATTTATCGCGCTCTTCCGCCAAAAGGTCAGTTAAAATACAAAATAATTAATTATACACATCCAGAGGTGACACGAAAACTTGATGAACTTACGCATTATATAATTAGTAATAATACAATATTCAAGGCTCAGTATGATGAAATATGCGAGCTTCGCTTTATGTATAATCAGCTGCTTCACAGCGAGGAATCTGTATATGGTAATTTCCAAATAACCTCTTACATGAAACAAGTCAATGATAAAGTTGAATATGCTGTAGGTAATGAAATCCTCCGCATCATAAAAGCTGAGAAGATGGCAGGTCACTTTGATGAATGGCAGTACACTGATGTTCCAAACTTTGATTCAATTACAGATGAAGCAGAGGTGCATCACGATGAGGCACCTCCGTTTTTCAATGATAAGCTTGATTCAGACCAGAACATTGATAGAAACGCTACGCCTGGTCCCAATAATGACCTGCTTCACGGTGAGGCACCTGTATCACGAAAGCTGTATATCAGCTCATTTGCAATAAGAGAAGCCAGAAATGCTGTAAAGGATAAGTATTACGACAGAGCACTGGAATTATTCTCCAAAGAAGCCGACAAAGGAAATATCCTTGCCAAGTATGAAATTGCAGACCTCTGCCGCAGAAATCTGTGTCAGGGTAACGCTTTTGAAATCTACCGTGAAGCACTGAACGGCTTTCTGGAGATTGAACCGCGAACCAGACAAAAGGCATATGTTCACTACCGGATAGGCAGAATGTTTTATGACGGCTATGGAACGGATATAGATTACGAAGAAGCATTCAAGTGGCTGAAAAAAGCCGCCGACGAAGGTAATCATCTTTCGGAATTTATAGTCGGCAAAATGTTGTGCAATGGAACCGGCACAGGAAGGGACACGGAAGCTGGCACTGAATACTTGACGAGAGCTGCCAACTCCGGGAATGAATACGCACAAAATTATCTTGATTCTCGGACTTCCTGGGAACAAGGGTGTGTTGTAAAGCTGGTCGGTTCTGTCGGGCGTTTGCTGTCAGAAAATCTGGAAAGTAGCCGTGCTGCAATGGCGGAATGCTCTGCGGCAGTATTCGGTCATGGTGATCTGAGCAAGGAACAGATACGAGAACTTATTCTGAAGAAGCAGGATAAGGAAAACACCGCCGAAATGTGAGGTGTCTCACGGTGAGGCACCAGTTAATGAAAGTGAGAAAACTCTTATGGATTTATATAGCCAGCTTAGCAGAATTGAAGAGCTTCGCCAAAAGCTGTCGCAGCTCCAGCCACTGAATTATGGTGAGGAAAAAAGACTTCTTGAGGAATTTGCGATTCGGAACACATACAATTCCAATGCACTCGAGGGATGTACACTCACTCTCCAGGAAACTGCTCTGATTTTCAAAGATGGAATTGCAATCGCAGGTCATCCTTTGAAAGAACAGCTTGAAGTCATCGGACACAAAGACGCTTTTTATTATATTGTTGAAATGACGCAGTCGCAATATAATAAAACATTGCTGGATACATTTGAAATCAATATGCTGCACTTTCTTACAGACGACCGATTTAAAACTGGCTTGTTCAGGCGCAATGCCTTAACAGCGGTAGGAAGCACAAGGGCTACATCAAAGCTTTATGATATTGAGCGCCAGATGATGAAGCTGCTCAGCGACTACGGCAAAGCGGATATTGATTTCTTTGCTAGAATGGCACAGTTCCATCTTGGCTTTGAAACGCTCTACCCGTTTGGTAACGGTAACGGGCGAACAGGCAGGCTTGTTCTTAACCTTGAACTGTTAAAAGGCGGCTACCGTCCTGTCAATATAAAATATACCGATAAGCAAAGATACCGTGGCGCTTTTGCAGAGTACCGTAATTCCGGCAGCATTGAAGCAATGAAAGCTCTGCTGGTGGAATATGAACTCACCGAGCTTGAAGAATACGTCACGATCGTCGAGCAGGCTTACCAATAAATGCTGTCATGAGCTTCATACCAGAAATATAATCACCTGCCTCACGGTGAGGCACCTATTTATTTGGAGGACGAAATGATATACTGTTTCAAAAAGCTGCGTGAGTTAAGACTTACACATATCTTTTTTCTTCATTAGGGTCTGAAAAAACAACTGTGTAAATGCGCATAATCCCGA
>ULVA01042078.1_pt1 | contig 11162 bp, 9 predicted proteins | sample 1958811 | NCBI WGS metagenome assembly ULVA01 (sample SAMEA4835768, study PRJEB28245) | human gut metagenome | biome: gut microbiome; material: fecal sample | place: Denmark | collected 2008
TTCAAAGTACCATCATTATTATAAGCACCTACACCAGCATACTTGAAATGAGCAAAGCCCTCACGGTTGTAGCTCTTTACTACCAAGTTAGAAGCTGTATTAGCACCAGCAATCTCAGTACCTTCTGCATTGACAGGAACAACCTTTACAGAATAAGTACCAGCCTCCAAACCGAGGACATCAGCACGATAGTAAGAAGCATACTGACGAATCAGCTGAGCATCAATCTTCTTGTCACCTACATATACATTATAAGAAGAAGCGCCCTCGAATGGAGCCCACTTCAGGTAGGCAGACTCCTGCCAGCCTTTTGCCTCAGTAATCTGAATCACACCTGCAGGATTGTCAATATCACCACTTTCGCCCTGATCGGCCTTCTTAGCAAAGCTGATGGCTTGAACTGAAGCATTGTACTCATCATTCTCTGCACCTGATTTAGGTGCGATGATTGCCTTATCACCTTCGAACTTCACACTTGTCAAGTCTGCAGTATTATAATACTTCACATCACCCGACTTGGTGGTAACATACATCTGATTGACCTTGCTGTTACGAGCAACGGCATTGGTAATCTTGTCGGTAGAACCAGGAGTAACGGTAGATCCGCCACCTACAGTCTCAACCTTGATGCTAAAGATGTTCATACCACCACCATTGGTTGTCAATACGACATCACCATCAGCTGTTACAGTTCCTACGTTGGTAACTTTATCTACAGAAGTAGCATTGAAAGAGCCAGAAACAGGAGTGATATTTGTAGCATCCAAGCCACGTGCGGTTCCTGTTTTACCAGTAGAGCAACTTACAGAAACTTTCTGACCAGCCTTCAGACTTGGAATAATCAAAGAAACACCATTTCCGTTCAATTCCAAGCGAGAAGAACCATAGTTCAAGCGAACCTTTGCTTTTGAATCTAACTTATCTGTTGGAGCACCAGCAGTAAACTTCAAGCCCTTAGTATAAGCCAATTCTGTGCCATTTGCAACAAGAGCTTCATTCGCCAAAGCTAAGGTATAGCCGTAGCGATCAGTTCCCAATACCCAATTAGCATCAGCTGCACATAAAGCCTTGTCAGCCTCGCTCATTGCACCAAATGTCCATGTCTGTGCCATGGCTGCACTCAAACTCATCAAGAGGAGTGCCAGAGTAAATACCATTTTCTTCATTTTACGTTCCTCCTTTTTTACTTGATGATTACTTTCTTACCATTCACGATGTAGATACCCTTGTTCAGATTCTGGGTAGAAGTACCCACAAGCTGACCATTAAGATTGAACACCTTGCCTGCGAGAACCTTGTTGCTTGTCTCAATGTTGCTGATACCTGTGGTGATATAAGCAAAAGAAAGTTTCACAAGCGACATGTCCTGAGTCTCAGTAGTCTCATCGTCGTAAGTAAGAGTTACATTGTCACCATTGAAGGTGATTTCTTTGACGGTCTTGCTAACCTGCGAGCCGTCGATTGTTACGGTTTGCTTGTTGTCTGCCATCACAGCAGTAGACAAAAGCACTCCTAACAACATGAAGTACACTTTTTTCATTGTTTTTAGCGTTTTAGTAGATTTGTTGTTTTGAGTTTCTGCTGCAAAAGTAAAACAAAATAATAAAGGACGGATACGTTTTCGTCAAAAAAGCTACGCAAACGTTTGCATAAGTGGTGTTCTGACAATTTATCATTAACCAAGACAAAAGACTATCAAAATGGCACAAAAAGGAACAAAATCGACCCAAAGAAACTGTCGCTTATACTGGAAAAATCTTGCTCTTATACTATATAAATGTTTTCTTTAGCCTACAAAAATCTCCGTTCCGTGATACGGAACCGCCATTCCGTGATACGGAACGGCCGTTCCAAAGTTCGGAATGCACATTCCGTATCACGGAACGGAGATTTATCTACAAGAGACAAAACATATTCATAATGAACAGAAAACAATTTGTATAGTATTAAAGTAACTACTTATGGCTAAGGGGGCGCTGAGTTGGGCACAACTTCCGAAGAAGAACAACAAAAGGAGCGTAAGAAATATTTTTTGGGTATCCTGCTTGAAGAGAAACAAAAAAGCTGACTCTCGTAAGAAAGTCAGCCTTTTGTGTGGTACCACCAGGAATCGAACCGGGGACACAAGGATTTTCAGTCCTTTGCTCTACCAACTGAGCTATGGCACCATTATAATTTATGCCTCACAAGGCGAGAAGCCTTATTTGCGGGTGCAAAGGTAACATTTTATTTTGGTTCTTGCAAATATTTCAGCAACTTTCTTTCAAAAAAGCAAAAAAAAGACATATTACTTGGACTTTTCATCCTATTTTCTTACCTTTGCATGGGGTTTTAGAATAAACCTATCGGGATTTAGCGCAGTTGGTAGCGCACTACGTTCGGGACGTAGGGGTCGGGCGTTCGAGTCGCCTAATCCCGACTTTTATGAGAAGTATATTTTATCTTCAACGCAACGATCGAAACGCAATTATCGTCATATTGATGATAATAGCTATCATTTGCTCACTTATTATCTTCATCGGAGGCGAGGACGACGGTTCCCGACAGGGAGTTGCCGACTCTACCCTCACCCAGCACCCGGAACGCGTAGACAAGGAACATCCTTTATATTATAAGGTAGACGAAGAGATACACGAAGTTTTCGCCTTCGATCCCAATACAGCCGACAGCACCGACCTGCTCAGGCTGGGGTTGCAGGAATGGCAGGGGAGAAGCATCTACCGTTACCGTGCCAAGGGTGGTATCTACAGACGCCCCGAAGACTTTGCCCGTCTTTATGGTCTCACCAAGAAACAATACGAGACCTTACGCCCCTATATAATAATAGGTAAAGACTACCGACCGGCATCCGACTACTACGGACAGCAAAAAGACTACGCTTACAACCGACAAGCGAGAGAAGAAGGGAAAACGGAGAAAGGCCAAGCCACTGGCGAGAAGACCGAAGAGAAGATTTACAGTTATCCACAGAAGTTGAAAGCCGGCGAGCATGTCAGCCTGAACTCTGCCGACACCACCGAGCTGAAAAAGATTCCAGGTATCGGAAGCGCATACTCGCGTGCCATCGTGAGATACCGGGAGCGCTTGGGCGGATACGTCAATGCCAACCAACTGATGGAGATAGAAGGTTTCCCTGAAGAGGCGCTGTCATTCATGCAAGTAGAGAAAGACAAGATAACGAAACTGAAGATCAACAAGCTCTCAATGAGTCAGCTTCGCCGACATCCCTATCTCAACTTCTACCAGGCACGCGATATCTGCGACTATCGACGACTGCATGGTCCCATTAAGAGTCTGCGGCAATTATCGCTCCTCAAGACTTTTCCTCCTGCACAGATAGAACGTCTGGAACCTTACGTGTCGTACGAATAAGATGCGGATTTGGTTCACGTAAAATGCGAAGATTGACGTATGACAGACGAAGCGTTAAAGTACGCCCAACTGATGCAGGAAAATAATGAGGATGCAAAGAGGGCAGACGAAACGAACCATGAAAAGATAAACGCCAAAGAACCTGCCACGAAGGGTTGACCAATTGGTAAACTCGTCATGCACTACCTTCTTAGGAATATACCATCCCACAAAGATACAGGTGAAGAAAGAAGCCATCGGCATGAGCCATTGTGCCGTAAAATTGTCGCAACAGTTGAGAAACGACTTGCCAAAGAAGGTGAGTTCGGGAACCGCACCACAAGACAAGGCACAGAAGATACCTATCACACAACAAGCCACCGTCTCTATCCAGGCTCCACCACGGCGGGAGATATGCATCTCCTCATAGAAAAAAGCCGTACCTATCTCGTGCATGGAGATGGTAGAGGTAAGCGCCGCCAACACAAGCAGGGCATAGAAAAGCACCGAGATGACATAACCCACCACAGGCATGGAAGCAAAAGCCTCATTGAACACATTGGGCAGGGTGATGAAGATAAGCGACGGACCGCTGTCGGGCTGCACGCCCACGGAGAAGGCTGCAGGAAAAATCATCAGTCCTGCCAGGATGGCTATTAGCGTATCGAGGAAAGCTATCTGTGTGGCTGTCTTGAGAAGATTGGTCTGACGGCTGAAGTAGGAGGCATAGGTACAAAGGCAGGCCGTGCCAAGACTCAGCGAGAAAAAAGCCTGTCCCAAAGCCTCTATCATCACATTCGGGTCTACCTTAGAGAAATCGGGCTTCAGCAAGAACTCCACACCCTTCCAGGCTCCCTGCAAAGAGCAGGAAGCAACTACCAGCACCACCAACAGCACAAAGAGCAGCGGCATCAGTATCTTGGAAGCACGCTCTATACCATTGCGCACACCCTTGACCACGACCACATGAGTCAGCAGGATGAAGGCGATGGTCCACAAAGTGGGCCGCACCGCATCCGAAGAGAAAGAGGCAAAGTACTCCTTTACGAAATTGGCATCGCCCTGCACCTCGGCCATGATGCTGGCATAGAGATACTGTAGGCACCAGCCAGCCACCACCGCATAGAAGCCCAGGATAATCATTGAAGTAAAGACACCCATGTAGCCGACAACGCCCCAGGGCTTGCCGTTGGAAAGATTCTTGTACGACCGCGCAGCATTGGCAGCAGAATGACGACCGATGATAAACTCAGCCACCATGCCGGGAATGCCCAACATAAAGATACACACCAGATAGATAAGAATGAAGGCTGCGCCACCATTCTGCCCTGTCATATAGGGAAAGCGCCATATATTGCCCAAGCCCACTGCCGATCCTGCCGTAGCAAGGATCACGCCCAACTTGCTGCCAAAGCTGCCTCTGCTGTTTTCCATTTTTTCTTTTTTTATACGGTTGATATGATTGATTTACCCCCTTACAGAATGCCTTCGAGAAGTCCCAACTGATTGAGGAATACCAAAAGGATGAGTACTGGGCACACGAAACGCACCAAGAACAGATAGACGAAGAAGAGATTTCCCTTCAATGTTCCCCAGTTGGTAAACTCGTCCCTGACCAGCTTCTTGGGCACATACCAACCTATGAACAGACAGGTAAGGAAGCCTGCTACAGGCAGGAACACCTGCCCCGTGAAAAAGTCGAACCAGTCGAACAACGACTTGCCGGCAAACGTGAGCGCATCTGTAGCCCCTAAAGACAGCGAGCAGAAAGCACCTATCACCGCACAAGACACGGTGACAATCAAAGCGCCACTCTTGCGGCCTATCTTCAGCTCCTCATAGAAGAAAGAGGTGTTGACCTCATGGAGTGACATGAGCGATGTAAGAGCCGCCAAGGACAAAAGAACATAAAACAACAGCGAGATAGTCCAGCCCAAGACAGGTACTGCGGCAAAAGCCTCATTAAACACATTGGGCAGGGTGATGAAGATGAGCGACGGGCCACTGTCGGGCGAAACTCCCACAGAGAAAGCCGCAGGGAAGATCATCAGTCCGGCAAGTATAGCCACCATGAAGTCGATGACCGATATCTGCAGAGCTGTCTTGAACAGATTGGTCTGTCGGCTGAAATAGGAAGCATAGGTACAGATACAACCCATACCGATGCTGAGCGAATAGAACGACTGTCCCAAGGCACCCAAGAAAACGCCGTTGTCCACCTTGGAGAAGTCTGGCTTCAGCAAGAACTCAACGCCCTTTCCGGCATTAGGCAACAGGCAGGCTGCCACCACGATGATAAGCAGGAGGATGAACAAGACGGGCATCATAATCTTTGACGCCTTCTCAATACCTCCACGAACACCATGGATAATCACAAAATGACAAATCAGGAAGATGACTACCGTCCACATGACTGGCCGTATAGGATCGGCAGAGAACTCCTTGAAGTACTCTGCTACAAAGGTTGGATCGCCATGCAGCTCGCCCATGATGCTGGCATACACATACTGTAGGCACCAGCCCGACACGACGGCATAATAGCCCGTAATAAGGAAACCGGTAAGCACCTCCAAGTAGCCCACCCACTTCCATGCCTTTCCTTTCGACAGCTTGGTATAGGCACGGGCTGTATTCGAAGCACCATGTCGGCCTATGATAAACTCGGAAATCATACAGGGAATGCCCAAAAGGAGCACACACCCTATATAAACCAAGATGAAGGCAGCACCACCTTCCTGGCCTGCCATATAAGGAAAGCGCCATACATTGCCTAAACCTACAGCACCACCTGCAGTAGCAAGAATCAATCCTATCTTGCTACCAAAACTACCTCTATCTAATTCTGTCATTTTTATCCTTTCTCTATAATACGACTGCAAAATTATAAAATATTTTGCATATAAACGTATAAATTGAAAGTAAAAATGCAAATTGACTGCAAAAAGACAACTTGATACTAATAGAGCAAGGTTACTTAATCAGTAAAAAACTATTCTTCCGGCAGACTGTCACGCCACTTGCTGAAGGGATTGACAAGCAAATGAGAATTGTAAAAACGCTTGTCGCCCGTCACCTCACGATCTATGAAGTCGGGCTTCTCGTAGGCCTCATCCTCACTGCCCAGTTCCACCTCTGCCATGACCAGTCCCTGGTTGTCGCCATAGAACTCGTCGACCTCAAAGACATGATTGCCACTCTTTACCAGATAGCGGCGCTTGTCGATGACGCCACCCTGACACAACTGCAGCAGATGCTGTGCCTCGTCGAGCGTGATTTCTTTTTCAAACTCATAACGCGTCATGCCACCATTCACAGACTTACCCTTGATGGTAAGGTAAGCCTTGTCGTCGCGTGTGCGCACTCTCACCGTAGCTCCCTGCGCAGGGATATAGCCCTGCTGAATATGACTATCAGAAAAGGCGGCGCTCTTGTATGCGTCGCCTTTCTTGACAAGGAACTTTCTCTCTATTTCCAGTCCACTCATTTTTTATTTCTGTTATGTCAGGATATGATCCGTTACACGATAGTAGCCGAATAGATGGCAAAACAAATGGCCAATGCTATCAGCACGAAAAATATCCACTTGATGATTCTCTCACCCTTTTCAGCCTGCTTCTTCTCGTAAGCAGCATGCTTTGACTTTCTTAATTCTTTATTACTACTCATAGTCGTTCTATATTATTAGGTTATTACTATTCTTCATTCTCAGAGGGGAACTCCATCAGGTAAGCCTTGATGAATCCGTCTATCTTGCCATCCATCACGCCATCGACATCGGATGTCTGATAGTTGGTGCGATGGTCTTTGACACGACGGTCATCGAACACATAACTGCGAATCTGGCTTCCCCACTCTATCTTCTTCTTGCCTGCCTCTATCTTCGCCTTCGCCTCAAGGCGCTTCTTCATGGCGCGGTCGTAGAGTTGACTTTTCAAGAGAAGCAGAGCCTTGGCACGGTTCTTAGGCTGGTCGCGCGTCTCGGTATTCTCGATGAGGATTTCCTCTTCCTCGCCTGTGTCGGGATCAGTATACCAATAACGAAGACGCACACCCGACTCCACCTTGTTGACATTCTGACCTCCGGCACCACTGGAGCGGAAGGTATCCCATGACAACTTGGCTGGGTCTACATATACCTCAATAGTCTCGTCGACCAACGGCGTAACGAAGACACTTGCGAAACTGGTCATACGCTTGCCCTGAGCATTGAAAGGCGACACACGCACCAGACGATGCACACCATTCTCGCTCTTCAGATAACCATAGGCATACTCGTTGCCTTCTATCGTCATGGTAACACTCTTGATACCTGCCTCATCGCCTTCCTGTATATCAGTAATGGTCACTTTGTAGCCATGAGCATCAGCCCAGCGCATATACATACGCATCAGCATGGAAGCCCAATCCTGGCTCTCGGTACCACCGGCACCTGAGTTGATCTTCAGCACACAGTCCATCGGGTCTTCCTTCTGGCGCAGCATGTTCTTCAACTCCAAGTCCTCTATGGCCTTGATGGCCTTATCGTAGTCGGCGTCTACCTCTTCCTCGGTCACCATTTCGTCTTTGTAGAAGTCGAAAGCCAACTGCAGCTCGTCTGCATACTGGCGCACGGTCTTGTAGCCGTCTATCCACTTCTGTATACCCTTCACTTTCTTCATCTGTTCCTGGGCATACTTTGGGTCCTCCCAGAAATCGGGAGCCTGTGTGCGGAGTTGTTCTTCCTCGAACTCCACCTGTTTCTGGTCTATATTGAGATAGCGATGCAGGGCGTCAGCACGCTCCATCACATCCTTCAATTGGTCAGCTGTTATCATTAATTTATTATAAATTATTGAAGTTATAGCAGTCAAATCCGTTACCGCTTCTTTCTTCAGTCTCAAAGGAGTTTTTAGCCAATAGCCTTATGCTGCATATTACTCCTCATACATTTTGTCAATCTCTGCCTGATAGTTCTTATTGATAATAGGTCGGCGGATCTTCAGCGTATTGGTCAACTCGCCCGACTCCATAGAGAAGTGATGAGGCAAGAGTGTGATACGCTTGATCTGCTCGTAATAGGCCAACTGTTGTTGCAAGGTATTGATGCGCTCCTGCAGCATCTTCTTCACCTGTTCGTTGGCACAAAGATCCTCACGACTGCTAAAGGCGATATGATGCTCGCGTGCCCAGTCCTCAACAAGTCGGAACTCCGGTACGATGAGTGCAGACACAAACTTGCGCTGGTCAGCAATGACAGCCACCTGGTCGATAAACTTGTCAACAAGCAACAGCGACTCCACCTGCTGGGGAGCGATATACTTGCCATTAGATGTCTTGAACAAATCCTTGATGCGCTCGGTGAGGAACAGCTCTCCATCCTTCATATATCCGGCATCGCCAGTATGGAAGAAACCTTCCTCATCGAACACCTTGGCATTGGTGGTGTCGCGATGATAATACCCCTTTGTAATGGTTGGACCCTTGAGCAATATCTCGTTGTCCTCGCCTATCTTGATCTGGATGCTGGAGATAGGACGACCAACAGAACCGATGGTAAACTTCTTGTCGAGATGCACGCACGATACCGTGGCAAGACTCTCGGTCAAGCCATAGCCTACGACCATGCCGATACCGACAGAGAGAATAAACTCCTCGACTTCCGGACTCACATAGGCACCTGCTGTAGGGAATATATTAGGATATTCCAAGCCCAACTGCTTACGCACCATGCTCAGGATGGTCTTGTTGATAATCTTATATTCCAACTCGAGTGTCAAAGGAGGACGCTTGCCATTGGCAATATACTCTATATTGCGCTTGCGACCTACGGCAAGAGCATGATAGAAAAGTTTCTTCTGTACAGAACCAGCCTCATCCATCTTGGCCTTTACGGCAATATACACCTTCTCCCAGAAGCGGGGCACGCTGCACATACAGGTAGGATGTACCTGGCGCATGCTCTCCTGAATCTCGTGCGGATAAGTGTTGATAATCAACTGTGCTCCCTCGCTCAAACAGAGGTAAGCCCATCCACGCTCAAAGATATGGGTAAATGGCAGGAAATTGATGACACGGTCTTTCTCGGAAACAGGCACTACCTCGTCGTTGGCTCTCAGGGCAGCATCATACTGTCCATAGGTCAGCATGACTCCCTTGCTGTCACCGGTAGTACCACTGGTATAAAGGATGTTAGCCATATCATCCATGCTTGCCGACTGATACAAAGCCTCCACCTCAGCCTGTCGAGGCAGGTTCTCGCCCAACTTGATGAAGTCCTTGAAGTAAAGGGCAGCCGGGTCGTGAGTACTGATGCGCACGCTGGAGTCGAAGATGATGATACGCTCCAACGAAGGACAGAGAGCAAAGACACGATGTGCCTTGTCGTACTGATCCTGCTCGCCTACAAAGAGGAAGCGCACCTGTCCGTCGTTAATCATATATTGTATCTGCTGCTCGCTGCTGGTAGCATAAAAGGGAATCGAGCACACCTTGATGCCATAAGCACCAAAGTCGGTATAGAGATAATGCACGCAATTCTGGGAGAAAACAGCAATCTTGTCATGCGGCTTTGCACCGATGTTCAGCAAAGCATTGCTCACCTGTTTCACTCTCAGCGAAAACTGATTCCATGACACAGACTGCCACTTGTCGCTGCCAAACTTCTTGAACGTAAGTGCAGTTTTGTCGCCGTATTTATTGGCCAAATCGTGAATCAGTACCGAAAGATGACTTTTGACTTGCATAAGCATAATGTTTAATTATTGGATGCAAAGATAATAGAAAACATTAAGAAAACAAAATAAATCGGAATTTTATTTTGTCCTTATCCCGTTTTAGCTTAACTTTGCATCACAAATAAGACTAAGAGAGACAGATATGATGACACAAGAGGAATATGTAAGAGACGCCATCGGGTTGCTCAGCCAGCTGATTGCTACCCCTTCGACAAGTCGCAACGAGAAGGAAGCCGCCGACATCATGGAAAAAGCCCTTCACAACTATGGTTTCACGCCACATCGTGAAGCCAACAATGTATGGGTGATTGCCCCACACTTCGACGAACAGAAGCCCACTTTGCTACTCAATGCCCATATAGACACCGTGAAGCCTGTCGATTCATGGAGGCGCGATCCCTTTGCTCCTACAATAAAGGGCGACACGCTTTATGGTCTGGGCAGCAACGACTGTGGAGGCGGTCTGTGCTCACTACTGCAGACATTCCGGATGCTGACAGAGAAAACACAGAACTACAACCTTATCTATTTAGCATCGGCCGAAGAGGAAGTGTCTGGCAAAGACGGCATCAGCCGAGCCTTGCCTCTCTTGCCAAAAATCGACCTGGCTATTGTGGGTGAGCCTACGGGCATGCAGCCTGCTGTGGCAGAGAAGGGACTGATGGTATTAGACGTGATAGCGCACGGCAAAAGCGGACATGCAGCCCGAAACGAAGGCGTGAATGCCATCTACGAGGCATTGGACGACATGCGCTGGATTCGTGATTACAAGTTTGAGAAGGTGAGTCCTTTCTTAGGTCCTACCAAGATGACACTTACCATAGTCAACGCAGGAACCCAGCACAATGTGATTCCCGACAAGTGTACGATGCTGGTAGATATCCGCACCAATGAATTTTATGACAATGAGGATGTCTATCACTTTATCTGCCAGCACTTGAAGAGCGAAGTAAAGGCTCATAGTTTCCGTTTGAAATCATCCCGTATTGATCCTGAGCATCCTCTTATTAAGAAATGTGTAACCATGGGGATGAAGCCTTTCGGTAGTCCTACCCTTAGCGACCAGGCTCTGATGCCATTTTCTTCCTTCAAGTTGGG
>ULVA01020734.1_pt1 | contig 11106 bp, 10 predicted proteins | sample 1958811 | NCBI WGS metagenome assembly ULVA01 (sample SAMEA4835768, study PRJEB28245) | human gut metagenome | biome: gut microbiome; material: fecal sample | place: Denmark | collected 2008
CCATCACTCCGGCGCAGATGACCGCCGTCATGACGCCCACGGCGGCGAAGCCGTACCGCAGCAGCCTGCGATAGCCCGCCGCGTCCTCCTTGCCGTAGTGGAAGCTGACCAGGGGCTGGCTGCCCTGGGAGATGCCCAGCATGGTGTTGATGATCAGGGTGTTCACATAGGCGATGATGGTGTAGCACACCAGGCCGTCGTCCCCCAGGCACCGCAGGATGACGCGGTTGAAGAGGAAGATCATCACGCCGTTGCACAGCTCCGTCACGCCGTCGGCCACGCCGATGGGCAGGAGCCGCTTGTAGATATGCCAGTCCATCTTGAACTTCACAAAATGGAAGGTGTTGTGTCCCCGCAGGAAGTGGCGCAGATAGATGACGCAGGTCAGCAGCTGGGAAAGTCCCGTGGCAAAGGCCGCGCCCCACACGCCCCAATCCAGAAGGAAAATGGCCACATAGTCCAGCACGCAGTTGGTCAGGCACCCGGTGATCACCGTCAGAATGGCGATGCGGGGGTAGCCGTCGGTCTTGATGAGCACCTCCATGTTATAGGACACGATGAAGCACAACGCAAAGGGTGCAAGGCCCCGCAGATAGTCCATGGTATACTGGTAGGTGACGCCCTTCGCGCCCAGCAGCACGGCGAACGGCTCCAGGAAGACCAGCACCAGCACCGTGATGACAAGGCCGATGCACGTCAGCAGCACCGTATTCTGGCTGAACAGGCTGTTGGCCTTCTCGCCCTCGCCCTTTCCTAAGTAGATGGCGATGATGGTGCTGGTGCCCACGGCGAAGATGATGCCGATGGAGAACAGCACATTGGTAAAGGGTACCGCCAGATTCACCGCCGCCATGGCGTATTCGCCCACGCCCTTGGCCACGAACAGGCCGTCCACAATGGAATACAGGCTGAACACCATCAGCGACGCCACCGTAGCGGCTACGAAATGGAGAAACTGCGACAAAAGACTGCGCTCATTGAGCATTTTAGATAGTACTCCTCACTTTCCTCCCTCAGTTTGCAAAGGGGTATTTTTTCTATTTTAACGAAAATTTTCAATAATGTCAAATAGTCTTTCCGTTAAGGAGATACCATATTAAAAACTTGGACAGAATCTATGTGGAAAAAATAACAAAGCTTGTCAAACCGGCGGCGGTCATGTATACTGATGCTGTATGTAGGAATTTACGATTGTAATATGGGGGAGTTTGGGCATGGGAATTGCGGACGTCATATCGCTGCTGGGCGGCATCGCGCTGTTTTTATACGGCATGGCCGTCATGGGCGACAACCTGAAGAAGGTCGCCGGCAGCAAGCTGGAGATCGTGCTCTATAAGCTGTCCGGCACCCCCATCAAGGGCGTGCTGCTGGGCACCGCCGTCACCGCCGTGATCCAGTCCTCCTCCGCCACCTCCGTGATGGTGGTGGGCTTCGTCAACTCCGGCATGATGAAGGTGCGGCAGGCCATCGGCGTCATCATGGGCGCGATCCTGGGCACCAGCGTCACCGGGTGGATCCTGTGCCTGAACAGCATCTCCGGCGGCAGCGGCTGGGTGGATCTGCTGTCCACCGCCACGCTGACGGGCATGTTCGCCATCGTGGGCATTCTGCTGCGGATGGTGAAGGGAAAGCCCACCCGCAAGCATCTGGGCAACATCCTGCTGGGCTTCGCGGTGCTGATGTACGGCATGACCGCCATGTCCGGCGCGGTGGCGCCCCTGAAGGAGAGCGAGGCGTTCATCGCCATCCTCACCAAGTTCTCCAACCCCCTTCTGGGTATTCTGGTGGGTCTGGCCTTTACCAGCGTGCTGCAGAGCGCCAGCGCCGCCGTGGGTATCCTGCAGGTGCTGGCCGGTACCGGCGCCATCACCTTCGAGATCGCTCTGCCCATCACCATGGGCATTGCCATCGGTGCCGCCGTGCCCGTGCTGCTGTCGGCCCTGGGCGCCAACATCAGCGGCAAGCGCACCGCCTTTGTGTACCTGCTGATCGACGTGCTGGGCGTGGTCATCTGGGCGACGCTGTTCTACGCCGCCAACGCCATCATCCATTTCCCGTTCCTGTCCACTGTCATGACCACCGTCACCGTGGCGCTGATGAACACCCTGTTCCGTCTGGCCACTGTGGTGGTGCTGACCCCCGCCATCCCCCTGATGGAGAAGTTGGTGGTGTGGCTGGTCCCCGACAAGGGCGACGATCCCCAGGCGCGGCACGACATGGACCGCCTGGAGGAGCGCTTCCTTCAGCACCCGGCCCTGGCCATTGAGCAGAGCCGCCTGGTGACCGACTCCATGGCCGAGCACGCCCGCGCCAACCTGCTGCGGGCCATGCGCCTGCGGGAGGCGTACACCGACCGGGGCTATGAGCAGGTGGAGGAATCCGAGGAGCTTATCGACCGGTATGAGGACAAGCTGGGCACCTATCTCATGAAGCTGACGGCCCGCTCCCTGTCTCCGGAGCAGACGGAGGAGGTGGCCAAATATCTGCACACCATCTCCGACTTCGAGCGTATCTCCGACCACGCCTGCAACGTGGCCGACGTATGCCAGGAGATCGACGAGAAGAAGATCGTCTTCTCCGACAGCGCCCTTCGCGAGCTGAATGTGCTGGAGGCCGCCGTCACCGAGATCCTGGCCATCTCCATCGACGCCTTCACCGGCGGCGACCTGCAGATGGCCGCCCGGGTGGAGCCGCTGGAGGAGATCATCGACGGACTGTGCGACGAGATGAAGTCCCACCATGTGGATCGCCTGCAGCAGGGCGTGTGTACCCTGAACCAGGGCTTCGTGTTCAACGACCTGCTGACCAACTACGAGCGCGTGGCCGACCACTGCTCCAACATCGCCGTGGCCGTCATCGAGGTGGAGAGCGACAGCTTCGATACCCACGAATATCTCAACAGCGTCAAGGCCATGAAGGACGCCTCCTTCGCCCGGTACTATGACGAGTACAAGAAGAAATACACGTTCTGAGTATAAAAAAGCACCGTATGGCATCGGCCATACGGTGCTTTTTTATGTTCTATTACTCCGCTTTGGGCTTGTCCTCTTTGTACGCCACGATGACGCCCGCCGTGATCAGCACCGCGCCGATGATGCTCATGACAGAGATGGGCTCACCCAGCAGCAGCCAGCCCACGAACACCGTCACAAAGGGGGAGGCGTACAGGTAGTTGTTGGTGACCACCACGCCCAGCGCCTTGAAGGCGATGTTCCAGATGGCAAAGCACACGGCGTTGCCCATCACGCCCAGGAACAGCCAGCTGACCAGCACCTTCACGTCGGTGAACAGCGGCGTCAGGACGGGCATGCCGTCGGTCAGCAGCATCAGGGGCACGGCGGTGAGGAACGCCCACAGGAACACCCGGCGGGTGACGATGAAGTTATCGTACTGCTCGGTATACTTCTTGATGAGGATGGAGTACACCGCCCACATCAGCGCCGCCGCCAGGGCCAGCAGATCGCCCACCGGGCTGAGGTGGAAGGAGAGCTGGCCGTTGAGCACCACCAGCACCACGCCGGCGATGGCGATGACCGCGCCGATGTACACATACTTGCCCAGACGCTCGTTGCCGCGGCTGAAGAGCTGGGCCAGCAGCACCGTCAGGATGGGACTCAGCGCCACCAGGATGCTGACGTTGGCGGCGTAGGTGTGATCCAGCGCCGTATTCTGCAGATAGAAGTAAAAGCTGCCGCCGGTGATGCCGATGAGGATGAACATCAGCTCATCCTTCCAGGGCAGCTTCATGGTCCGGGGCCGCAGGATCCACAGCGTGATATACGCCAGGCCCATCCGCAGGGGGATGATCTGGATGGGGGTGAAGTACACCAGCAGATTCTTGGTCAGCACAAAGCAGCTGCCCCATACCAATATGGTGATGATGGCGAAGATGTGGCCCATCACTTTTGATTTTTCCATGGGAAACGCCTCCTGAGATATTTTTTCACAACGTTTTATTATAAAGGAGACACCGCCCGAAATCCAGAGAAAAATACAGGTTTCCCGAAAATTTTTCCGTTTAAAAGGCGGTTGCCCTTTCCCGGGAAACGTGGTATCATAGAAAAGGAACAATTTCCGCGAGGAGGAAAACAACTATGCAGCATGCGACACTGGTGATCATGGCGGCCGGTATGGGCTCCCGCTACGGCGGCAACAAGCAGGTGGACGGCGTGGGGCCTCACGGCGAGATCCTGATGAACTACGGCATCTATGACGCGGCACGGGCCGGTTTTGACAAGGTGGTGTTCGTCATCAAGCCGGAGATCCGCGACCTGATCCACCGCCTGGCAGGCGACGCGCTGGAGACGCTCCACACCCCCGATGGCCGCAAGGTGGAATTCTGCTATGCTGAGCAGACCTTCGACTCCGTGCCGGACTTCTATCACATCCCGGAGGAGCGCACCAAGCCCTTTGGCACGACCCACGCGGTGCTGTGTACCCGGGACTATGTCCACGAGCCCTTCTGCGTCATCAACGCCGACGACTATTACGGCGTGGACGCCTACCGCACCATGTACGAGGCGCTTCAGACCCTGCCGGAGCGGGGCAAGGCCGTCATGGTGGGCTATCTTCTGAAAAACACCGTCAGCAAATACGGCACCGTCACCCGGGGCGTATGCCACACGGCGGACGGCAGGCTGACCGATATCCACGAGACCATGAAGATCCAGCAGTTCCCCGACGGCAGCATCGCCGACATGGCGGACGGCACCCGCCGGGATCTGGACGGCGACAGCGTGGTGTCCATGAACTTCTGGGGCTTCTCCCCTGCTATTTATGAGGACATGGAGCAGTATTTCCACGATTTCCTCCGCCATGTGGGGGACGACATCAAGGCCGAGTGCCTGCTGCCCGCCATGGTGGGCGACCTGATGGACAAGGGGCAGCTGACGGTCTCGGTGCTGCACTCCGCCGACCAGTGGTTCGGCATGACCTATCACGAGGACCGGCCCCGTGTGGCGGCGGCTCTGCAGAAGCTCCACGACGAGGGCGTGTATCCCGACAAGCTGGCGTGACGAAGCATAAAAAGATCACCTGCCGCAAGGCGGGTGATCTTTTTATGCGTGAAAAGATAAGAGAGAATAGTGAAAAACTGCGGTATGCCGCCGTGGGCGGCATGAATTGAAATGATTCTATCTGTATCGGGCTTTCTTATATGCAAGTTTCTATGTCGCAACATTCATTTTTTTGCGTTTGACGAAATTTTCACATTGTTCTGTGTGCAAAAATGAATCTTACAAAATTTATACTTGCAAAATCGAAATGACAGGTTTATAATGGGATCGTATTTGAGGGGCGCCTGCGGGGCGCGGCTATAGAAAGGAGCACACCATCATGAGCAACAGCAGCGGAACACTGGAAAAATTTGCAGGCTCCCTGAGCCAGCTGATCCGAAAAGAATACGCCATCGGTGAGGAATTCTACCGGGGCGATGTGAAGCGCGGCCTGCGCAACAGCGACGGCACCGGCGTACTGGCCGGCGTGTCCAAGGTAGGCAGCGTGCAGGGCTATTTCATCCAGGACGGCCAGCGGATCCCCAAGCCCGGCCAGCTCTACTACCGCGGCATCGAGCTGAACGAGATCGTGGAGGCCCATCGGAAGGCGGGCACCTTCGGCTATGAGGAGGTGGCGTACCTGCTTCTGTTCGGCTATCTGCCCTCCCAGTCGGAGCTGACCAGCTTCAACGAGATCATGAACCGGGCCCGGAAGCTGCCCGACGGCTTTACCGAGGACATGATCATGCGGCACCCCAGCCGGAACATCATGAACAAGCTGGCCCGCAGCGTGCTGGCCCTGTACTCCTATGACGACAATCCGGACGACACGTCCATCGAGAATATGCTGCTGCAATCCATCAAGCTGGTGGGCTGCTTCCCCTCCATCGTGGCCAACGCCTACGCGGTGAAGCGCCACTATTTTCAGGGGGATTCCCTGCACATCCACTTCCCGGTGGACGATCTGTCCACGGCGGAGAACTTCCTGCGGATGATCCGTCCCGACAAGCAGTACACTGAGGAGGAGGCCCATCTGCTGGACATGATGCTGATGGTCCACGCCGAGCACGGCGGCGGCAACAACTCCACCTTCGTCTGCCGCGCCATGTCCTCCAGCGGCACGGATACCTACAGCGCCATCGCGGGCGCGGTGGGCTCCCTGAAGGGCCCGCTGCACGGCGGTGCCAACGCCAAGGTCATGGAGATGTTCCAGTACGTCAAGGAGAACGTGGATCCCCACGATGACGGCTCCATCCGTGATTACCTGAACAAGCTGCTGGACGGCGAGGCCGGTGACCGCTCCGGCAAGATTTACGGCCTGGGTCACGCGGTGTACACCATCTCCGATCCCCGGGCGGTACTGCTGAAGAAGTATGCCCAGCACATGGCGGAGATCAAGGGCTATGCCGACGACTTCGCCCTGCTGCAGAAGGTGGAGGAGCTGGGCATCCCCCTGGTGCAGGAGCGCCGCCACAGCGACACACCCATGTGCGCCAACGTGGACATGTACTCCGGCCTGGTATACACCATGCTGGGCATCCCCGAGGATGTGTTCACCCCCCTGTTCGCCTCCGCCCGTATCGCTGGTTGGTGCGCCAACCGCATGGAGGAGGTCATCACCTGCCACCGGATCATGCGTCCCGCCTACCGCGCCGTGACCATCAAGGATCACTATGTGCCCATCGAGCAGCGCACCGGAAAGCTGGTCACGCCGGAGGCGTGAGGGAAACCGGCATAGTTTCGATAAAGCCTTGTGGGGGCGGGGTTCTCCCCCGCCCTCTGTCTATCTCCGCGACACCGATAGCGCAGGGGCATTTCGCCCTCCGGGGCGACCTACTTTTGCCTACAGTGGCAAAAGTAGGCAAAAGCACCGCTTAAACCTGCGGTTTAAGAATCCGCGCACGCTGTTCATTTTACGAATCTGACACATTGTACCACGCGTTCACGGTAAATATTTGTTATCGTTTTGTATGACGAATTGACTTTCTTCTTGCGCCGCTGCCGCTCACGTTCTCAACGGTAGAACTAAAAGCGTTGTTCGACAGGGTGGACAGAGTCGTCCGCCCCTACGGACGGTTTCCGGCGGTCGCTGCGTAGGGGCCGGCGTCCCCGACGGCCCGCACGGCGTAAGATGGTACCTTCAAAGACAAGATGGATGCTGCGGCGGCATAGCCGCCGCGATCGGAGGCTAAAAACATGCCACCGGCATGTTTTCTTAACGCCCCGACGCCGCTCCCCACACACACAACAACAAGACCGCGGAGCGATGGCTCCGCGGTCTTGTCCGCAATACCCCTTGTTTTCCTCGTCAGCGGCAGTCCTTGCTGTCCTTGGCGTTCTTGTTGTTCTTGGTGTTCTGGGTATTCTGGGTGTTGTTCTGGGTGTTGTTCTGGGTGTTGTTCTGGGTGTTCTGTGCGTCCTTGGTGTTCTTGCAATTCTTGTTTTCCATGAATTTGCACCTCCTTTATCTGTGCAAGCCTAGGATGTCCCGGAAAAATGCCGTCTATGCATGGAAAAAATAAAAAATCCGGGTCAAATTTGTGTTGACAAACAGAGCGGGAACAGGTATAATATTTCTGCAAAACAAAGAAGGTCGGTGCATCCGCCTCACCTCCCGCCCACGGCAAAGAGGTCAACAGCGATTTACAAAAGCCCGTAAAACCGGCTTTTTGATGTTGCGCGGATGCATAGCTGCATTCGCGTTTTATTTTTGATTGGAGGTGCTTGTAGTATTAGCAAGGTAGTGCATCAACTGAACGAGGACATCAACGACCGCGAGATCCGGCTCATCGGCGAAAACGGCGAGCAGATGGGTATCGTATCGTCGGCCGAGGCGCTGCACATCGCAGAGGAGCGCGGTCTCGATCTGGTGAAGATCTCTCCCCAGGCTGTCCCCCCCGTATGCAAACTCATGAACTATGGCAAGTATCGCTTTGAGCAGAGCAAACGCGAAAAAGAGGCCCGTAAAAACCAGCATGTGGTGGAGATCAAGGAGATCCGCATGTCCCCCGGCATCGACGTGGGCGATTTCAACACCAAGCTGAAGAACGCCCAGAAGTTCCTGGCCGACGGCAACCGCGTCAAGGTGTCCGTCCGGTTCCGCGGCCGCGAGATGGCCCATACGGAGATCGGCCGTGACCTGCTGACCAAGTTTGCCGAGCAGTGCGGCGAGGTGGCCAGCATGGAAAAGGCCGCTAAGATGGAAGGCCGCAACATGTCCATTTTCCTGGCTCCCAAGGCCGGTAAATAAAATTTGTATTCTTTTGTGACCACGCAGTCGTAGGAAGGAGAAACAACTATGCCTAAACTGAAGACCCATAGCGGCGCAAAGAAGCGCTTCAATCTGACGAAATCCGGCAAGGTCAAGAGAGCTCACGCGTTCAAGAGCCACATCCTGACCAAGAAGGACACCAAGCGCGGCCGTCGCCTGCGCACCGGCACTTATGCCGACTGCACCAACGAGGCGACCATCCGCAAGATGATCCCTTACAAATAAGAGACGGAATCGTTAGAATAGGAGGCTAATTAGATATGGCACGTGTTAAAGGCGCAATGATGACGCGCAAGAGAAGAAATAAGATGCTGAAGCTGGCCAAGGGCTATTGGGGCGCCAAGTCCAAGCACTTCAAGATGGCCAACGAGCAGGTCATGAAGTCTCTGACCTACGCTTATGTGGGCCGCCGCCTGAAGAAGCGGGACTTCCGTCAGCTGTGGATCACCCGCATTTCCGCTGCCTGCAAGCTGAATGGCATGAACTATTCCACCTTCATGCACGGTCTGAAGCTGGCCGGTGTGGAGATCAACCGCAAGATGCTGTCCGAGATGGCCATCAACGACGCCGTGGCGTTCACCGCCCTGTGCGACATGGCCAAGGCCAAGCTGGCGTAACCGAACATACGAAGAACACCTGCCGCGGGCAGGTGTTCTTTTTTGTCCGAACCGGCCGCCGCAGGCGTTCCTTTATGCAATGTCACCAACAAATGGCAGTCAAAAGCCGTCATTATCCCGAAAGGCTTCTCCTGTGGCGAAACATACAAAAACAGTAGGCGGAACCTGTCGTTTTTTCTTGCAAATGGCCGGAATGTGAAAATAGGGGTTGACAAATGGCCCCGAAAGCGTTACTATGCCACCATCCAAGGCGGACACGCCATTGAGAACCGAGGAAAGGAGAAAATCAGTGATGAAGAAGCTGAGCGCCGTGATGATGATGTCTATGGAGATGTGCATGTGCCCCATGTGCATGTTTCGTCGCGCCCAGATTGGTCAACTGATTTTCCCTGACGGTATGGCGTCCTGCTGAACACAGGATGAACAACAGTCATGAACGGTGGAAGGTCGATTGACCTGCCACCGTTTTATTTTTGTTCTTCACCCGCAAATTCAAATTGATGAAAAAAGGAGACAAACATCATGAAAAAGCACAACTACTTCGTGAAGCTGGCCGCGCTGGCACTGGCGCTGGTCCTGACCCTGAGCCTGACCGCCTGCGGCGGCAACAGCAGCACCGCTTCTGACGGCGACGGCGACACCCAGCCCGTCATCAAGATCGGCGTTCCCAACGACACCACCAACGAGGCCCGCGCCCTGCTGCTGCTGCAGGAGAACGGCATCATCAAGCTGGCCGACGGCGCCGGCATCACCGCCACCAAGAACGACATCGTAGAGAACCCCTACAACGTGGAGATCGTCGAGGCTGAGGCCGCGCAGCTCCCCAACCAGCTCCAGGATTACGACTACGCCGTCATCAACAGCAACTACGCCATCAGCGCCGGCCTGAACCCCGTGAATGACTCCCTGCTGATCGAGGGCAGCGCCTCCGCCTATGCCAACATCCTGGCCGTGAAGGAGGGCAGCGAGAAAGAGCCCAAGATCCTGGCCCTGAAGGCCGCTCTGGAGAGCCAGCAGGTAGTGGACTACATCAACGAGACCTATAACGGCTCCGTCGTCTCCGTGGTGGAGAACCCCACCGACGGCTATGACGCCACCGTGGATTACGACGCACTGAACGGCGAGACCATCACCATCGCCGCCACCCCCGCCCCCCACGCCGAGATCCTGGATGTCGTGAAGACCATCCTGGCCGCCAAGGGCATCACTCTGGAGATCCAGGTTTTCAATGACTACGTCCAGCCCAACACCGCCGTCGAGGAGGGTGCCGTGGACGCCAACTACTTCCAGCACCTGCCCTATCTGGATGACTTCAACGCCCAGAAGGGCACCCACATCGTGTCCATCTCCGCTGTCCACGTTGAGCCCATGGGCCTGTACGGCGGCAAGCAGACCACTCTGGACGCTGTGACCGCCAGCAAGTAAGGAAGAAGGAGGGAGACGTCCATGATCGAACTGAAACACGTCAGCAAGACGTTTGATTCCGGCACCGCCGGAGGGGTAGACGCGCTCAAGGACGTCTCCCTTACCATTGAGGACGGGGACATCTACGGCATCATCGGCATGTCCGGCGCCGGCAAGAGCACGCTGGTGCGGTGCATCAACCTGCTGGAGCGTCCCACCAGCGGCGAGATCGTGGTGAACGGCCAACGGCTGGACACCATGACCCCCGCCCAGCTGCGTGAGGCACGCCGCGGCATCACCATGATCTTCCAGCATTTCAACCTGCTGATGCAGCGCACCTGCCTGAAGAACGTGTGCTTCCCCATGGAGCTGGTGGGCGTGAAGAAGGATGAGGCCGAGAAGCGCGCCCGCGAGCTGCTGGATCTGGTGGGCCTGCCGGACAAGGCCAACGCCTATCCCGCTCAGCTCTCCGGCGGCCAGCAGCAGCGCATCGCCATTGCCCGCGCCCTGGCCACCGATCCCAAGGTGCTGCTGTGTGACGAGGCCACCAGCGCCCTGGACCCCAACACCACCCGTCAGATCCTGGAGCTGATCCGGGACATCAACAAGAAGCTGGGCATCACCGTGGTGGTCATCACCCACCAGATGAGCGTGGTGAAGGAGATCTGCAGCCATGTGGCCATCCTGGATGGCGGCGTGGTGGCGGAATCCGGCCTGGTGGGCACGGTGTTCGCCGCGCCCAAGTCCGCCGCGGGCCGCCGCCTGGTGTTCCCCGGCGGCGCCGACGCCCAGGTGTACGATCCCGCCGGTGAGCGGCTGG
>ULVA01048778.1_pt1 | contig 11041 bp, 7 predicted proteins | sample 1958811 | NCBI WGS metagenome assembly ULVA01 (sample SAMEA4835768, study PRJEB28245) | human gut metagenome | biome: gut microbiome; material: fecal sample | place: Denmark | collected 2008
TTTTTTTCTATTTGTCAAGCATTTTCCTCAATTTTCACATATTTTTTCTGCAATGAAAAATCCGAATACAAAAACACGCATTCCACATTCGGAGTGCGTGCTTTTGTTGATATTACCGATTCACATACGCGTCGATTTCATTCCGGCTGGAGATTTGCAACTTCTCAAAGATGCTCTCCATGTACGACTTCACCGTGTTGACGGAAACGCCCATCAGCGCGGCGATTTCCTTGTTGCTGCGTCCCTTCGCGGCCAGCATGGCAATCGAAAACTCGTAGGGTGTGAGCGCGTCGGTCACTTGCAGCGTCGACACGGGGTTGTGAATTTTCATCCACCCGCGGCTGAAGCGGTAGACCGACTGCACAATCTTGTTGTACGTTTCCGGCTCCTGCTTGCGCAGCGCGCGCTCCACCTGCCCCTGCAAAATGCCGTGATGCTCCACAAACGGGTGGATGTACCCCTCGCGGCTGGCGATGCTCCACGCGGCATCGAACTTCTGCTCCGCGCGTTCATCCTGCTTCAGGCTCATGCAAATCATGCACAGGACGATGTTGAGGTAGATGCTGTCAATGGGGTAGCGCGTGCCCGCCATCAGCAGGGCGGATTCGGCAATGCCCATCGCGTGTTCGTATTCGCGGCGGATGTAGAGCGCGTGGGCGATGGCGTACATGGCGAAATACTGCATTCCGGGCGGAAGAATACCGATAGCGGGGCGGATAGGGGTCAAGTCGAGCTTCTCGGAGTGGAAGAACACGCTGATGAGCGCGTCGGTAATGCTGCTGTACAGCCGCCACGAATCGTCGTTTGCGCGCTGCCCGTCCCGCTGAATCATTTCGAGATTCCGGCGGCACTTGGCGGCATCCCCCGTCTGCAGCATCGCCATCGTGTTGGTAATCAGCGCGGTCAGGCGGATTTCGGGGCACTTGCTCGTCAGGTATTTCTCGCTGATTTCGCGGGCTTCCTCGTGCTCATCGCGGAAATAGTAGTGCAGGGCGCGGGCGATGTCGCGTTCCTCCTCGTCGTTCATGGTCAGCAGGAGATTTTGGAAGCCGTTGTCGCACGGGCGGGAAATCAGCGGCATATAGCACTTTGCCATCCGCGGGGGGATTTTTTCCTGCCCGCGCTGCCCGCTCTTGCGCAAATCCGCCGGATGCGGCGTATTCGCCGGAATCAGCCACCCGCCCGATTTCCGGATTGCCCCCTGAATCCGCCCGGTATTCAGGTAGTAATTCACCATGCGGATGGAAACGCCCCACAGCTCCGCTATTTCCTTTACGCTGAGGTAGTCCAATGCGCAGCCCCTCCTTGTTCTCCTTGTTTACGCTTACGGAATTGCCTCCCAAAGCATGGTCGCCGTTCGATTGCCATACGAGCCCTTGGGCAGCATGTAGGAGCGCGGCGTTCCTTCTACGCCGTCGATTTTCCAACCTACAAAGGTATAGCCCGGGAGGTAGTAGGACGGGTCTTCTTCCGGTGTCCCGAAATAAACTTGGTTGTTGATGGTGTATTGAACCCAATTATATGCTTTGCCGTGGCTCACGTAGGTAATGGTGTACGTCGCCACACGCCACTCCGCCTTGTAAAGGCGGTCGCCGGTTGAGCCTGCGGGGATAATCATCGGCGTTGAAGGGAACTGACCGCTGCCATCGAGGACCCAGCCGGCAAATTCGTAGCCCGGACGGTCGGGAGGGATGGGCAGGGTGACGGAATCCTCCACGGTGTAGCGTATCGAAGCTATGACTGCGCCGCCGTTCGTGACCAGTGTGATGGTGTATCTGATCACCTTCCAGTTTGCGGTATACGCCTTGTTTCCCGTCGAACCCTTCGGAATTTTGACGCTTGTCTGCGGCGTCGTGATACGCTCGCCCGTCCAGCCGACAAACTCGTAGCCGTTGCGGGTCGGGGTCGGCAGCTCGAAATCCTCATCCGTTATGGTGTAAACCACCTTTTCTTGACCGCTGCCGCCGTCCAAATCCATGGTAATGGTGTACTCCGCCAAACGCCACTCCGCCTTGTAATGGAGGTCGCCGGTTGTGCCAGGGTAAATAATGAGCGGCGTGAAAGGGAGCATACCGCTGCCATCGAGGGTCCAGCCGGCAAATTCGTAGCCCGGACGGAGAATGTAAGGCAGGGTGAAGAGATCCTCCACGGTGTATTTTATCGGAGACACGACTGGGCCGCCGTTCGTGTCCAGTGTGATGGTGTATTCAATCACCTTCCAGTTTGCAGTATACGCCTTGTTCCCCGTCGAACCCTTCGGAATTTTGACGCTTGTCTGCGGCGTCGTGATGTCCTCGCCCGTCCAGCCGACAAACTCGTAGCCGTTGCGGGTCGGGGTTGGCAGCTCGAAATCCTCATCCGTCATGGTGTAAACCACCTTTTCTTGACCGCTGCCGCCGTTCAAATCCATGGTGATGTTGTATTCTGTCAGTTTCCAGTTCTCGATATACGTCTTGTCGCCCGTCGAACCCTTCGGGATGGTCACGTTCGGCTGCGGCGTCGTGATGCCCTCGCCTGTCCAGCCAAGGAACGTGTAGCCCGTGCGGGTCGGGGTCGGCAGCGTTACGGTTTGCTCCACCGTGTAGAAATACACTTCCGACGTGCCCGCATTGCCTCCTTCCAGCAGCGTAATGATGGTGTATTCAATCACCTGCCAGTTCGCGGTGTAAGTGCGGTCGCCCGTGCTTCCCTGCGGGATTTCAATGGTTTTCTGCGGTTCGGTGATGCCCTCGCCCGTCCAGCCGAGGAAGATGTAGCCCGTGCGAACCGGGATCGGCAGCTGGAACGCTTCCGATTCCACCGTGTACTGGATGGGACGGATCGGATCGCCGTCTGCCGTGTCCATCGTGACGGTATAAAGCTTGTCCGCCGTCAGCGTCAAGGTCAGCGGCGCGTAGGGCATGAGGAAGGAAACCGCGTCGTTCCCCTCGCTGATACTCAGGGAAACAGCCGGGTCGCTCAGGAAAACGTGGATGCCGCGATAGCCCGCTGCGGGCGCGATTTGCACCGTCACCTGCTCACCCGCGCGGCACAGCAGGTCGTTGCCCTCCGCCGGCATATCGCTGCCCCAGAGGACGTTCTGCGCGTCGATGGTCACGCGCTGCGTGTCCGCCGTCCACGTCAGCGTAACGATGCGCTTTTCTTCGCGCCCCGTTACGGGCAGGAATGCGGCCGTCTCCTCGCCGCGCAGTCCCGTCAGGTGAATGAGGGCACGCTCGTCCGCGCCGAAGTCGCTGCGCTTGAACTGCGTCACCCACTCGCCGCGCTCCTTGTCGAAGGTGAAGCTCGCCACGGCGCCGCTGCGCAGGGTCAGACTCGGCGTGAAGTATTCAGGCCGTGCGTTGTTGATGCGAACGCGGTAGGTGATGCGCCCGTCCTGCTCGCCATAGCGGTAGACGTACACCGGGAATTCCGCTACCAGCGTGCTGTCATCCGTCAGCGGGAACACAACATCGCCCTCGCGGGAGAGATAGACATAATTTTCCGCCACGGCAAAGCAGGATTCGCCGCCATTCAGGCGGTAGACCTTGCTCCACGGGTCTGCGCTGCGCATTTCCGGCAGCAGCACATACTGCTCCTGCAAATCCGGATACTTCTCCGCAAACGCCGCCTCGATGCTGTCCATCATGTTGACCGCGCCCATCGGGCAGCTGTCGCCCGTGTACTGCACTGTCGTTTCGGTCAGCAGCGCGCCGTCCCAATCCGCCGTTTCCAGCTGCATGTCCTTCGCGCTCTGGTCAACAAGGCGGAAACGCACGGTCAGGCTGATTTTCTTCTCCACCTTCAGCTCGCTGCCCATATGCAGCTGCTGCCCCGGCACAAGCGCGTTCTTGCCCGGATTCAGCACAATATCGCCCGTCGGCAGCGGGTCATCTGTCAGGTTCACGAGGTTCGTCGCAATCCCGATATCGAGATTCATCGGCTTGTCCACCACGATGGTGGAGCGGACATTGCCCTCGCCGTTCAGCGACACATTCCCCGACGCGCCCAGAATCAGCTCCTGAACATCTGCCGCCGCGCCGATGTTCAGCCGCACGTCCTCGTCCGACAGCACATACAGGCGGTCGATTTTGCCGGACGGCAGATTGGCGTTCAGTCCGCCGAGAACCAGCAGATTGCCGTTCATTTCCGGCGCATTGAACTCTGTGTCGCCCAGATGGTCAAAAATCGCGTCGCCGATGAAGGCTTCCGGCGGCTGCGTGTCCTTATTCAACACGGTGATGCCAAACTGCTTGATGTTCTCCTGAAACGCCGGGTCATCCAAGTCCGTATTGTCCCACATGCCAGCGCCGATTTCTTTCGCCAGCCGCTCCAGCGCCGAGTCCTTGCCCTGTGGTGTCTGGTTCTTGTTGATGGTGTTCAGTGTGTTCAGCGCACTCATGTTGTTTTCCACTATCATGGCCGCCGATGCTGTACCCGCCCAAATGATGCTGCATAAGAGCAGGAAAATGGTGCTCCATCGTGCGATTCGCTTCATGCTGCTTCCTCCTTGCTGATAGCTTCCGCGGGCTTTTTTCCCATAGAAATCGCCCTTCTGGTTTCAGTATACCATTGACAAGCGCTGTTTGCCACCGCCATTCAATGGATTAATTGGACGTTTCCCTGCCCTTTTCCTGCTGAAAATTCCTGCATTCACGCAGTTTTCCCGTCAATTCGCGCATGTTTTCCGCCGGATGCACCTTTCCAAGGCAGGAAATATCGGTTGCCAAGGATGGCAAAGTACATCTTTCCAACATGCGAAAAAAAGGCGAACCGGTTTTGAAGCCGATTCGCCCGTGGATTTGTCCAAACTTGGATGGAATTACTTGGCGATGGTGCAGTGCATGAAGTACTTGTAGCCCAGCGGGTTGGAGAAGAAGCCCTGCACGGAGTCGTCGATCATGTAGATGTCGGTGTAGTAGTACAGCGGCACGATGCAGCCGGTATTCATCAGCATATCTTCCGCGATGTGCATCATGGCATAACGGTTCGCGCTGTCGGTGCAGCTCTTGATGGTAGAAATCAGCACATCATAGGTTTCCGCCCAAGTGCCGTTCTCCACCTTCACGTCGTAGCCGTAGGGGGTCAGGTCGAGGTTGTAGATCTTCAGATCCGCATTCGCGCCCTTGCCGAACTGCACGTCGTTGTTGCCGGAGCCGGTCACCCACATGTCGAGGAAGCAGATCGGGTCGTTGTAGTCGGCAATCCAGCCATTGCGGGCAATGGAGTAGTCGCCGGACTTACGGGTGTTCAGGAAGGTGTTCCATTCCTGGTTGGTCAGGTTCATGGTGATGCCGACCGCAGAAACCGCGCTCTGGAGGTATTCGCCAATCGCCTTGTGGGCTTCGGAGGTGTTGTAGAGGTAGGTCAGGGACGGGAAGTTGGTGAAGACGCCGTTCTCCTCGTCGTAGGTGTAGTACTTCTTCAGGGTCTCAACCGCCTTGTCGAAGTTCGCCATGTAGACGTCTTCGTCGTCGGTCACGTCGTAGTAGCCGGTGATGCCTTCCACATGGCCCGCGTTCTTGTAGAACTCAGAGCCGTCCGCATCGGTCATGCCCATCGGAACGAAGCTGGACGCAGGCACCTGACCCGCCTGACCGATTTCTTCAACGATGTAGTTGCGGTCGAACAGCAGGCCAATCGCCCGACGGACTTCTGCGCGCGCCGCTTCCGCTTCTTCGGGGGTCATGTTCGCGAGCACGTCAGCGGGCAGGATTTCTTCGTTGATGTTCCAGCAGACATAGTAGGTACCAATCTGGCCGGCAATAACGAATTCCGTCGGATACTGTTCCTTCAGGGAAGCGATTTCAGAGGTGGGAACGTCGTCGATCAGCTGCCAGTCGCCCTTCTGGAAGTTCGCCAGCATGTTGTTCGCGTCGTCGGAGAGGTAGAAGTCCAGCTCGTCCATCGTGACCTTGTCCACCGCATGATAGTAGGGGTTCTTGGTCAGGGTGATCTTGCTGTTGTGTTCCCACGCGGTCATGGTGTACGGGCCATTGCCGATGTAGGTGGAAGGATCGGTCGCCCACGCTTCGTTGGCGACGACGTCCTCACGCACGGGCATGTACGCCGGGAAGGCGAGCAGCTCGTTCCAGTAGGCAACGGGGTTGTTCAGGGTAACGGTCAGGGTCTTGGCGTCCACGGCGATCACAGCGAGGTTTTCCGCCTTGGGGTCGGAGCCATCCGTAGTGTAGCCCTTGATGACTTCAAACATGTAGCCATAGTCCGCGCCCAGCTCGGAGGAAGCAGCGCGCTTCCACGCGAACTCGAAGTCCTTCGCGGTCAGCTCCTTGCCGTCGGACCACTTCAGGCCATCAACGAGCGTGTAGGTGTACGTCACCGTGCCGTCGTCATTGACCACCGGATCCGGCAGTTCCACCGCGCAGTCCGGCAGGATTTCCAGCTTGCCGTCGTCGGTCTGCGCCCAAGTGGACAGGCCTGCGAAGAGATGGGCGACCATCGTCGCGCCGTCCACAGCGGAGTTCAGCGCCGGGTCAAGCGTATCAGGCTCGGACGCGATGCAGACAGCCATGTACGTCTTGCCGTCTTCGGCGACAGCGCACAGGGTGCAGGTCACCATCATTGCGATGGCGAGCAGGAGAGCAGTCAGCTTCTTCATGAAAAAACCTCCCTTAATATTCTGTGACAGCCTTGCTTTTCGTAGACTGTCTGTATCAAAAATGCGTGTTGACGCATCCTTGAAGCAATTTTTTTGCGCGGATAAACACGCGGGCACACTATGCCAGTGTCACCAACTCAATCGCGAAAAGGGTGTCGAGAGGGTCGAAGACCCTTCGCGGGTGCAGGGCAGAGCCCTGCCGGAGTCCAGAGGCAGAGCCTCTGGCGCTTCCCCTCACCCTAACTCCTTCACCCGGTGGCAGGCGACGAAGTGACCCTTCTCGACTTCGTTGAAGGGCGGCATCGACTGCGCGCAGGCTTCGGTGGCGTGGGGGCAGCGCGTGCGGAACGGACAGCCCGACGGCGCGTTCAGGGGGCTTGGAATGTCGCCGGAGAGGACAATGCGCTTGTTCGCGCGCGCAGCCTTCGGGTCAGGCAGCGGAACGGCGGACAAAAGCGACTTGGAGTACGGGTGCAGCGGGTGATTGTAGATTTCCTCCGCCGACGCCAGCTCCACCATCTTGCCCAGATACATCACGGCGATTCTGTCCGAAATATGCCGCACAACCAGCAGGTCATGCGCAATGAACAGGTATGTCAGCCCCAGCCGATCCTGCAAATCATCAAACATGTTGATGACTTGCGCCTGAATCGACACGTCCAGCGCCGACACCGGCTCGTCGCAGACGATGAATTCGGGATTGACCGCCAGCGCGCGGGCAATGCCGATGCGCTGCCGCTGACCGCCGGAAAACTCGTGCGCGTAACGCGAGGCATGTTCGCTGTTCAGCCCGACATAGCCCAGCAGCTGCAAAATGCGCTCCTCCCGCTCCTTCTTGGAGGAATACAGGTGGTGCACATCCAGCGGTTCGCCCACGATGTCCGACACGGTCATGCGCGGGTTCAGCGAGGAGTACGGATCTTGGAACACCATCGTCGCCTTCGTGCGGAATTTCTGCAAGTCCGCTTTCGTTTTGACGGGCTTGCCATCGTAAATGATTTCGCCCGCCGTCGGCTTGTACAATTGGAGGATGGTGCGCCCAACGGTCGTCTTGCCGCAGCCGGATTCGCCCACCAGACCGAGCGTTTCGCCCTTGTTGATGGTGAAGGACACATCATCGACCGCCTTCAGCGGCTTGGTGCGGAAGAAGCCCATGTTGATGTCAAAGTATTCTTTCAGTCCTTTGACTTCCAGCAATGGCTGGTGCATCTGCGCTTCAGACACAGGGCACTCCTCCTTCCTCCGTGATGCTGCCGTCCTCCACGCCCTTCTTGACGTTCATCCAGCAGGTTGCCATATGGTCGTCATTGATGAGCATCCGAACCGGCTTCTCTCTCAGGCAAATCTTCATCGCCGCCTCGCAGCGGGGCGCAAACGGGCAGCCCTTAGGCATGTTCAGCAGGTCAATCGGCGTACCGGTAATCGGCTCCAGGCGCTGTCCGTTGTTCTCCGCCGTCGGGATGGAGCGCATCAAGCCCTTTGTGTACTCATGGCGCGGGTTGTAGAAGATTTCATCCGCCGTCCCCTGTTCGCAGATGGAACCGGCGTACATGACGATGACCTCGTCGCACATCTGGGCGACAACGCCCAAGTCGTGCGTAATCATGATAATCGCCATGCCCATCTTCTTCTGCAAATCGCGCATCAAATCAAGAATCTGCGCCTGAATCGTCACGTCCAGCGCGGTCGTCGGCTCGTCGGCAATCAGGATGTCCGGCTCGCACGCCAGCGCCATAGCAATCATTACGCGCTGCCGCATACCGCCCGACAACTCGAACGGGTACTGCTTCATGCGCTTTTCCGGCTCGTTGACGTTGACCAGCTTCAGCATCTCCACCGCGCGTTCGCGCGCCTGATGGCGGTTGCGGTCGGTGTGCAGCAGAATCGCTTCCATCAGCTGCCGGCCAATGGTGTAAGTCGGGTTCAGGGACGTCATCGGGTCTTGGAAGATAATCGAGATGCGGTTGCCGCGCACGGAGCGCAGCAGCTTCTCGTCCGCGCCGACCAGCTCCTGCCCGTCGAATTTCACGCTGCCGCTGACGATTTTGCCCGTCGGCGCAAGAATCTGCATGACGGAATACGCCGTGACGCTCTTGCCCGAACCGCTTTCGCCCACGATGCCCAGCACCTTGCCGTGGTCAAGGCGGAACGAAACGCCATCCACCGCCTTGACTTCGCCCGCGTCGGTGAAGAAGGATGTATGCAGGTCATTGACTTCCAGCAATGCCATTTTGTCCAGCTCCTTTCATCACGCATTCAGCTTCGGGTCAAATGCGTCGCGCAGGCCGTCGCCGAACAGGTTCAGGCTCAGCACGATGAGGCAGATGACCACGGCGGGGATAATCAGGCGATAGGTGTAGGAATAGATGCCGTTGAGCGCGTCAGAAGCCAGCGAACCCAGCGAGGGCATCGGCGCGTTGACGCCCAGCCCCAGGAAGGACAGGAAGCTTTCGGTGAAAATCGCGTTCGGAATTTGCAGCGCGGTCGAAATAATCACGACGCTGATGCAGTTCGGCAGAAGGTGCTTGCGGATAATCCACTGCGCCTTCGCGCCCGTCGCCTGTGCCGACAGCACGTACTCCTGCTCACGGAGGGACAGAATCTGACCGCGAATCAGGCGCGCCATGCCCACCCAATAGAGCAGACCAAAGACGATGAACATGCTGATGATGTTCGAGCCGATTTTCTCTAAGATGGTGCCTTCCACATGCAGCACCTGCCCCAGCACGACCGCCAGCAGGATGATGACCAGCATGTCCGGCAATGAGTAGATAATATCGACGATTCGCATGATGAACAAGTCCACCCTGCCGCCGAAATATCCCGCGACTGCGCCAATCATCATGCCAATCACCAGCACGATGATGCTGGCGAAGAAGCCGACGGCGAGGGAAATGCGCGTCCCGTAGACGACGCGGATGAAGTAGTCGCGTCCGTGCGCGTCCGTGCCGAAGATGTGCGGGAAAACAGATTCCCCTTTGTCGATTTTCTTCAGTTCCGTCTTGCCGTACTGGAACGGCGCGAGGTTGTTGTAGCTGTTGTCCATCGGGCGACCCTTCGTCTGTCCCAGCATCTGGTCATACGAATACGGCCAGAACATCGGGATGATGATGGAGGACAGCGTAATCAGCACAATCAGAATCAGGCTGATGGTCGCGACCTTGTTTTTCAGCAGGCGCTTCACGCCGTCGCGGAAAAAGGTCGAGGACGGCCGCATCCGGGAGATGACTTCCTTTTCCTCCGCCGTCGCGGGCATGAAGGAATCCACATCCAGATGCAGGCTAAAGGGCTTTTTCTTGTTCATCATCATGATGCAGAGGCCTCCTTATTCGTAATCAATGCGCGGATCAACCACCTTGTAGAGCAGGTCGCTGATCAGATTCATAATCACGATTAAAGAGGCGAGGAAAATGGTCGTCCCCATAATCATGGTGTAGTCGCGGTTGGTGATGCTGGATACGAACTGGCGGCCGATGCCCGGCACGGCGAAAATCTGCTCGACGACCATCGAACCGGTGACGATGAACGCCAGCATCGGGCCGAAATAGGTGATAACCGGAATCAGCGAGTTCTTCAGCGCGTGACCGAAGATAATTTTCTTGCCCGAAACGCCCTTGGCGCGCGCGGTGCGGATATAATCCTGCCCCAGCACGTCGAGCATGGAGGAGCGCGTCAGGCGCGTGATGTAGCTCATCGGGTAGAGCGCAAGGGTGATAATCGGGAGGATCAAGCCTTCCGCCGTCGCGCCGTTCGCGGGTACCCAGCCTAACTTGACTGAGAACACTATCAGCAGGAACGACCCCATAATGAACGACGGCATGGACACGAACGCGGTCGTAATCACCATGATAATCTTATCCAGCACGGTGTTGCGCCGCAGCGCCGCCAGCGCGCCGAGGACGATGCCGGCAATCGCCGCGCTGAACGCCGCAATCAGACCGAGCTTCGCGGAGGTCTTCATGCCATCCAGAATAATGTCAATGACCTGACGGCCGCGCTGCTTCAGGCTCGGCCCGAAGTCCAGCTTCGTCACCACGTCGCGCAGATATGTCACATACTGTTCGCCCAGCGGCTTGTCCAGCCCGTACTTGGCCTCCAGCGCCGCCTGCGCTTCCGCGGAAATTGCCTTTTCACTTGCGAACGGTCCACCCGGAATCGAGTGCATCACGAAGAACGTCACCGTGATGACAATCCAGATGGTCAGCAGCGCCAGCAGCACGCGCTTGAGGATATAAAACAGCATCTTGGAATTCATCCGCTCCACCTTCCCGGCAGGGGCGCTGCCGCGTCTGCCTGCGTTTCTTGTTCATCGACACGCCAAACCAGCCGGCTTCACCGTGTCGATGCTTTATTATGCAACACTGTATGGAGAAAATCAAGTGTTTTGTTGCACAAGCTGTGTTTTTTTTATGTTTTTCTCGTGTATTTTGAATATTTTCGTCC
>ULVA01035731.1_pt1 | contig 10967 bp, 10 predicted proteins | sample 1958811 | NCBI WGS metagenome assembly ULVA01 (sample SAMEA4835768, study PRJEB28245) | human gut metagenome | biome: gut microbiome; material: fecal sample | place: Denmark | collected 2008
ATTGCCGCAACGCCCAAAAGAACAATCAGCGTCATCCAGACACTGTAATAGAGCATGATGAAGAGCACCGCCAACACTATCGTTCCCGACTGAAGGAGCGACGGGAGCGCCTGAGAAACGAGCTGGCGCAGCGTGTCAATATCGTTTGTGTAATAGCTCATTATATCGCCGTGCTTGTGAGTGTCAAAATATTTGATCGGCAGGTTTTGCATACCGTCAAACATTGAGCACCTTAATTTTGACAAAAAGCCCTGTGTTATATAAGCCATCAGCTGTGTGTAAACAGCAATCGAAATTACCGAGAGAATATAGAGTACAACAAGCTTTACAACAAGCGGTATGATCTCGGCTTTTGCCGAATTCCAGTCGCCGGATTCAAACCAGTTCTGGATCACGGCGATGACGTTCTGAACGAAAACGGAGGGAATCGTCGAAACGATCGACGAAAATAAAATGCAGATGGCCGTTACCGGCACCAAAACGGGGTAGAAGCGAATAAGCGTTTTTAACACTCTTTTAAATACTCCGCCGTTTAATTTATTCTTCATCTCCGTCACCCCCTGTCGTCTGTTCATTGTATACTTCTTTATATATCTCGCTCTTTTTTAAAAGCTCGTCATGTGTGCCCGACGCGGAAATTTTTCCGTTATCCATAACGATTATGAGGTCGGAATCCATAACGGACGAGATCCTCTGAGCGATGATTATTTTTGTCGTTTCGGGGATATATGTTTTAAGGCCGGCTCTTATCAAAGCGTCGGTCTTTGTGTCGACAGCGCTTGTCGAATCGTCGAATATGATTATTTTGGGCTTCTTTAGGAGCGCTCTTGCAATGCAAAGCCTCTGCTTCTGGCCACCGGAAACATTCGTTCCGCCCTGCTCGATCCATGTGTCATATCCGTCCGGGAAGGATGAAACAAACTCGTCCGCCATGGCAAGGCGGCAAGCGTTTATGATTTCTTCATCCGTTGCTGTGTCATTCCCCCACCTTAAATTTTCCTTGATAGTTCCGGAAAACAAAAGGTTTTTCTGAAGCACGATCGCGACGGAATTTCGGAGCGTTTCAAGATCGTAGTTTCTAACATCTACTCCTCCGACTTTAACGCACCCTTTTGTCGTGTCATAAAGGCGCGCAATAAGCTGAACAAGCGTCGACTTGCTCGAACCCGTTCCGCCGATGATTCCGACGGTCATTCCGCTTTTGATCTTAAGATCAATGTCCGAAAGCGCGAACCGCTTGGCGGATGCTGAATATTTGAAGCTGACATTATCAAACTCGACCGATCCGTCGCAAACATCCATGACCGGATTTTCAGGATTTCTGAGCGCCGGCTCTTCTGTTAATACCTCGCATATTCTTTTAGCGGATTCCGCCGACATCGTTATGATGACATATATCATCGCAAGCATCATAAGCGACATTAATATCTGCATTCCGTATGTCAGCATAGCCGAGATCTGGCCGACGTCGACGCTTGCTCCGCGGCTCGTTATCGTCATCTTTGAACCGACGGTCAAAACAAATATCATATTAAAATAAACGCAGAACTGCATAAGCGGCGAGTTTATCGCAACTATTCTTTCGGCTCTCGTGAAGTCCGAGCATATATCGTCCGCCGCGGCATGAAATTTCTTCTTTTCATAGTCCTCGCGCGCAAATCCCTTAACGACTCTCATCGCGCGGACGTTTTCCTCGATGGACTCATTTAGTCTGTCGTATTTTCTGAAAACACTCCGAAATGCCGGCATTGCGCGGCGGCTGACAAGATAGAGCCCGAGTGCCAAAACCGGGACGACAACAACGAAAGTCCCCGCGAGCGCACCGCCCATGATATATGCCATTACGATCGCAAACACGAGCATCAGGGGGCATCTTACGGCGGTTCTGATTATCATCATATACGCCAGCTGAACATTCGAAACGTCGGTCGTGATACGCGTCACGAGTGAGGACGACGAGAATTTGTCTATGTTTTCAAATGTATAGCTCTGAATTTTTGCAAAAATGTCGTGCCTTAAATTTTTCGCAAATCCGGCGGACGCTTTTGCGCATGTGAACCCTGCCGCACCGCCGCAGAAAAGTGAAACGAGCGCGGCGCCGATCAAAAATGCGCCCGTTTTGGCGACCTCCGAAATATCCGTTCCCGCTTTAATGTCGTTCACAAGGTTCGCCGTGATAAACGGAATGAAAATTTCGATGACAGCCTCAAAGATGATGAAGATCAAAGTATAAAGTGTCGGTTTTTTATACTCTCTTATACTTTTAGCAAGTTGCCTGAGCATTTTTTCTTTTTCCTTTCGTAAAAATATTTTTAAGCCTGTAAATGAATATTCTATCAAAAATAATCCATTTTGTCAAGCCGCAAAAAGCTTCCCCTTTTGACCAAAAGGGGAAGCTTTTTTAAAGAAGTTCCTCCGAAAGTTCCTCGTCCGGGAGCTCGAGTTTGGAGGCCGAGATCTCGTATGCGGTTTTTATAACCGTTCCCTCCGCTGTTTTCTTTTGATATTCACGGGACTGAATGCGCCCGTAAATTCTTATATGTGTCCCCACCGGAAGCGACGCGCAAAACCGTGCGTTTCTGCTCCATGCTATCACCGGTATGTAATCGCTCTTTCCGTAGGATCTGTTCACTGCAATCAACATATCGGCAATCTCACGCCCGAACGGAGTCGACCTGTATACCGGCTCTTTGCAAAGGTAGCCGTCAAGAAAAATATCATTTGGCTCATCCTCGTCGCACTCATCGGCCGGGCAGAAGGTCTTCGCAAAGACTGTGAGCTTCAATTTGCTTCCCGTGTCTGAATAATTGTTATATGACCTGAACTGCCCCGTGATATAGTAGTCCCCGCCTATCTCGGCCGGACAGGACAGCAAAAGCCTTTCGGACACTGTGACCGGAACCATGTCGCAAGCGCCCGAGAGTCTCTCGACAGAGATCACCGTTTTATAAAACCCTTCGCCATACACCCTGTGACTTAAGATCGGCTCCTGGACTAACTTCCCCATAAGTTTTACTTTATTATTTTCATTTGCCATTTAAATACCTCCCGCATATGTTCTACCCTAATATATGCGAAAGGCGCAAAGTTTATAACGCTGCTTTTATTTATTTTTATTCATTCCGATTATGAATCGGCGCATCTTAAATATTTCTGTCACCGCACATATCTTATCCGCAAGACACACGATCAGACTTTCCTTGTATTTCGGCGGAACGGCCGTGAGCGGAAACATATGCCGCATGATTATGTTTTCTTCAACCTCGTTAATCGAAAAGTCGCGTTTTGCGTTAAAGAGCGCGGTTTTGGGATGGCTGAACCCGTGCGGAAGCCCCTTTGTCTTGATTTTGTGCCAGTCATAAAGAAAATAGTCATGTAGCAATGCGCCGCGGACGAGCGCACGCTCATTTAACTTAAGCCTTAGAAAATATGCGATCAAAAGGCTTATGCACGCCACATTAAATGAATGCGCGAGCACATTTGTCGTTCCGTGCTGAATAAAGAGCCGCTCTTTCTGAATGCCGGCGGAGGATAAAATCTCACTTCCGTATAAAAGAACCTTGGCTCTTACAATATTTTTAAGCATTTATTATTACTTCCTTATTTTTTCACTTTCATTATTATACAACTTATGTGACATATTATCAACATCAGGAGAAGATATTTAATATATATTTAAGAAAGTATTGACATTAAATATTATATAATGTATAATACATACTAAACATATAGGAATTGAAAGAAAGAGGTGTGCCATGACGAATAAGAAAGCATTGATCGCTATGAGCGGCGGAGTTGACTCATCGGTGGCGGCATATCTTGTCAAGAATATGGGGATCGACTGTATCGGCGCGACGATGAAGCTCTTTAACGGCTATGAAGAGGAATCGCGCCCGAACAGCTGTTGCTCCGCGTCAGACGTGGAGGACGCTAAAAGTGTCGCCTATAAGCTCGGAATGCCCTACTATGTTTTCAATTTTACCGATAAGTTTTCAGAATGCGTTATCGATAAATTCGTGAGCGCATATGAGCACGGTGCAACGCCAAATCCATGCATCGACTGTAACAGATACTTAAAATTCGAAAAGCTCTATCAAAGAGCGATGGAACTAAAGGCCGACTATGTCGTGACCGGGCACTACGCCAGGGTCGAGCGCGACGGCCAAACCGGAAGGTTCTTGTTAAAAAAAGCGGAGGATCACACCAAGGATCAGAGCTATGTTTTATATTCGCTCACCCAGGAACAGCTTTCGCACACGCTTTTTCCGCTCGGAGAGCTTAAAAAGACCGAGGTCAGGCAGATTGCAGAAAAATGCGGCTTCATAAACGCAAGAAAGCACGACAGCCAGGACATCTGCTTTGTTCAGAACGGAAAATACTCAGACTTTATCGAAAACTATATGAATAAGACCTATCCTCCCGGCGATTTTATCGATAAAAACGGCCATGTATTGGGAAAACACAAAGGCATAATCCGCTACACCGTCGGCCAGCGCAGAGGGCTTGGGATCGCATACGAGCATTCGCTCTATGTCATCTCCATAAACCCTTCGGACAACACCGTCACGCTCGGCGACGAAAAGGATCTTTATACCGACTCTCTGATCGCCGGAGACGTTAATCTGATCTCGGCTGAAAGCATTGATAAACCGATGCGGATCAAAGCCAAGGTTCGCTACAGCCAGGGCGAAAGCGATGCTGTCATCTCCCCTTCGGAGCTTGGAATAAAAGTCGTGTTCGATACGCCTCAGCGCGCTGTCACGAAAGGCCAGGCCGTCGTATTTTATGACGGGGACACGGTCATCGGCGGCGGAACAATTATATAAAAATTAACTTGCTTAAAAATATATTTACAAGGAGTAATCACTATGGAAAACGAAAGATTCGAGCTTAACAAGAACCTTGCCCAGATGTTAAAGGGCGGTGTTATAATGGACGTCACCACCCCCGAACAGGCAAAGATCGCCGAGGAGGCAGGCGCATGCGCGGTCATGGCGCTTGAGCGCATCCCGGCGGACATCAGAGCGGCCGGCGGTGTATCGCGTATGAGCGACCCTAAAATGATAAAGGGCATTCAGGCGGCAGTCTCCATTCCCGTTATGGCAAAATGCCGTATCGGCCATTTTGCTGAGGCACAGATTCTGGAGGCAATTGAGATCGACTATATCGACGAGAGCGAGGTTCTCTCTCCCGCCGACGATAAATATCACATCGATAAAACGGCGTTCCGCGTTCCTTTCGTCTGCGGTGCAAAAGACCTTGGCGAGGCACTCAGAAGAATAAACGAGGGCGCTTCGATGATAAGAACTAAGGGCGAACCCGGAACGGGCGACGTTGTTCAGGCTGTGCGCCACATGCGCATGATGCAGGCCGAAATAAGAAGACTCACCTCAATGAGCGAGGACGAGCTTTTTGACGCGGCAAAAGAGTTAAGAGTTCCTTATGATCTTGTTTTATATGTTCACAAAAACGGCAAGCTTCCCGTTGTCAACTTCGCGGCAGGCGGAGTTGCAACACCGGCCGATGCGGCACTTATGATGCAGCTCGGCGCAGAGGGCGTTTTCGTCGGCTCCGGAATATTCAAATCCGGCAATCCGAAAAAGCGTGCGGCCGCGATCGTTAAAGCTGTTACGAACTATAACGATCCTAAGGTTCTTGCCGAGCTTTCCGAAGACCTCGGTGAAGCTATGGTCGGAATCAATGAACAGGAAATTGAGCTTCTCATGGCGGAAAGAGGCAAATAATGCGTATCGGAATACTCGCTTTGCAGGGCGCGTTCGCAGAGCATGAAAAATCGCTTTCTGCACTCGGGATCGAACATTTCCAGATCCGCCAAAGGTCAGACCTTGCCTCGTCATTTGACGGGCTCATCATTCCCGGCGGCGAAAGCACGGTCCAGGGCAAACTTTTAACGGAGCTTGGCATGATGGACGAAATAAAGCGCCTTATCGGTGAGTCACTCCCCGTTTTCGGAACCTGCGCAGGGCTTATACTGCTTGCCAAAAAAATCGAAAACGATGAAAGAACTCATATCGCTTCGATGGATATAACCGCCGTCAGAAACGCATACGGCCGCCAACTCGGAAGTTTTTACACAGTCTCCGGGTTTGACGGGAATGACATTCCGATGACATTTATAAGAGCACCTTATATCAAGGCCGTCGGCAAAAATGTCAAGGTGCTTTCCGAGGTGGACGGTAAAATCGTTGCCGCGCGTGAGGGTAATCAGCTCGTCACCGCGTTCCATCCGGAGCTTTCGGATGATTTGACTGTTCATGAATATTTTGCTCAAATGATAAAGAGTGCATCTTAAGATGCACTCTTTATTGATTTAAATACTCACTGAATAACGACCACGGATATTCCAGCGGCGGATCTTGGCTGAACTTTAATTTTTCGCCGTTAAATGGGCTTGTAAACTCAAGGCCTTTGGCGTAAAGCGCGTATGTGCACCCATTGTCCCGTCCCCCGTATTTCCCGTCGCCGGCAAGCGGGAGGCTTCGCGAGGAAAACTGAGCTCTGATCTGATGAAATCTGCCGGTCAAAAGCCGAACGCATAAAAGAGAATAATCTCCCTTTTCGGTCGCGGCCTCAGCTATTTTATAAAACGAAAGCTCCGCTTTTTTCACGCCTTTTCGTTCTTTTTTTGCGATGAATGCTTTTTTGCCGCTTTTTATCAAAAGGTCGCAAAAATTTCCCGACTCCGGCGCTTGTCCCTCCGTTACAGCATAATATTCTTTAATAAAATTCTCTTTATCTGCCGCAAGAAGAGAAAGCTTTGCCGCGGCGGGGCTGTTTTTTGCAAAAACCATCACGCCGCCGGTGTTCCTGTCAAGCCTGTGAACGGGATAAAATGTGTGGCCGAAATTGTCTTTTAACAGCGAAAGCATATCAACATTTCCGCTTTCATCGCCCTGAGAGAGGACGGATGGCGGCTTTACGCAGACCGTCATATTTTCGTCCGAATACAATATCTTTATGTTGTGGTATATCGCGCTGAGCGCCGCCTTAAACCGCTCCGGATTAAGGCAGAACGCGTCGTCATTTAAGTCAAGTCGCCTTACTATCTCATCGGCGCTCATCCAGAGAACAGCCGAGATTTCCTCTTTTTGAAATTTTATTTCGGACGCATCCAGATACAGCTCTGAAATATATACGGCTGAAAGCTGTTCGTCGTGAAATTTCTTTCCGTAAAATTCGGCCTTTTTGCTCGTTCTGAAAACGCCGATCCTTTTAAGGCTTGAAATGTCTGCCGTGATCCCGAGCTCTTCGGAAAGCTCCTTTAACGCATTTGAGTCGTAATCCATCCCCGAAGGAACGTGGCCGGCGCACGAAATGTCAAGCTTACCCGGATAACTGTCCTTATCCGGGCTCCTTTTTTGAAGGAGTATCTCAAGCCGCCCCTTATGGTAACGGTAAATGTATATCTGGCTCGTCGCATGAAGAATTCCGTTTTCGTGCGCAAAGCCCCGTTCGACCCTGCGGCCGGTCTTTTCTCCGTTTTCATTAAGCTCGTCAAAATATTCCATAATCACTTAACCTTTTCGATTCCGTTTTCTTTTATTATATATGAGGAGGAAGCGATCGAAAGCGGAGATTTTCTGTGAGTGATGAGTATCGCCGTTTTTCCGACCGTGCGAAGATTTTCGATAAACCTTTTCTCTGTCGCCTCGTCAAGCGCGCTTGTCGCCTCATCCAATAAAAGAACCTCCGCGCCCGACAAAAGCGCACGCGCGATGGCGATTCTTTGTTGCTGGCCTTCGGATAAGCCCACTCCGTTCTCGCCTAAATATGTATCCACCCCATCCGGCAAAGCGCTGATAAATTCGTCTGCACACGAGATTTTAAGCGCATTTTTCATCTCTTCATCTGTCACATTTTCGCGCGCGAAAATGATGTTTTCCGCAATAGTCCCTGAAAAAAGCCCATTTCCCTGCGGTGTGAACGCGAAAAATCTTCTCGTTCCCTTTCCGGCCTTCTCTGTCTTTTCCCCGTCTGAGATCGTGATTTCGCCGGAATCGCATTTATAGATGCCCAGTAAAAGATATAAAAGTGTGCTCTTTCCAATTCCGGATGCACCCTGTATTGCGACCGTCTCGCCCTTTGACACGGAAAAGCCGATGTTCTTTAAAACGTCGTTTCTGCCGTATGAAAACGAAATATTGTTAAAGTCGATCTTTGAAACTTCGTTAAGCTCCGTTTTCTCTTCGCTCTCTTTTGAAATGTCCGTTATCTCATTGACCCTCTCGCCGGACGCGGCAGCCGAGTATATTTTGGGGAGCAACGCCCCGAGCCCCGTGACCGAGCTTTGAATGTTATTTGCAAGCTGCATCATCGCCGTAAGCGTTCCGTATGTCAAAAATCCTTCTTTAATGCCGTATACCGCATAAAAAAATGTAAAAAGCAAAACGGCGTTGCATGCCATCGTATACCCGAAATTCAGAACGCATGAGGCAATTTGCTTTTTCATATTCTTATCAAAATAGTTTTTCTGTTTTTTGTCGATTGAAGAAAGCGAACGCGCCTCCGCTCCGAACACTTTTATCATCAAAAGGCCGGAAAGCTGTTCCTGAAAAAGCGAACGCACCGCACCGTCGGACTCCTGAACCTCTTTATGAAGCCTTTTTAAGACTTTTCTTGCAAGCACCGCGACAAGCGACATCAAAATTCCCGAAGCAACTAAAATAAGGCAGAACGGCCGACTTATGAAAAAAAGAAAGACCGCAGAGCCCAAAAGCGTTACCGAGAGCTCAAAGAGTGAGGGAATAATGTCAGCCGTGCTCTCGGAAACTATCTTTGCGTCCGAAAACATACGGTTTAATATATCGCCCGTGTGAAAGCCAGAAATCACGCCGTATTCGGCGCCAATGGCGGCATTCATAACTTTGCGGCGGATGCGGTTATACATATCCGTCACAGTCCGCTCCCTGAAAAACCTATATATCTGGCACAAAATGACCGTTACGACAACAAGGAGCGCAAATAAACAGGAATATAAAACTATCGGACTGTCGGCTTTTCCGATCGCGTCGATTATGACCTGATAGCACTTTGCTCTCGCGATACAAAGAAGCGAGACGACGACAGAAAGAAGCGATAAAACAAAAATTTTACCCCCCTCTCCTTTTAAGTTTTTAAAAACTGTGTCCGTTTTTCCGCCGAGTATTTTCACACTATCCGCCCCCGTTTAATTAAATTATATAAAAAAATCACACCATTGTCAACTCAAAATGACGCTTTATGCCGTAAAATAGCGTTCAAAATCATTGACATTTTGCTGTTTTTGAGTTAAACTATTAAAAGAACGATTTATAAAAAGAGAGGAATATGTATGTTAGACATTAAATTTGTCAAAGAAAACCCCGAGCTTGTCAAAGAAAACATAAAAAAGAAGTTCAAGGATTCAAAGCTTCCGCTTGTTGATGAGGCTATCGCGGTTTATGACGAGAAAAAGGCCGCAAACTTAAGGGCGTCCGATCTTCGCTCCAACAGAAACGCGATCAGCAAAAAGATCGGCGTTTTAATGGGACAGGGCAAAAAGGACGAGGCCGAGAAGATCAAGGCTGAAGTAAACGCTCAGGCAGAGGAGCTTAAGGCGCTTGAAGAGAAAGAGGCCGTGCTTGAAGCAAGGCTTAAAGAGATCATGATGAAGATTCCGAACATCGTCGATCCTTCCGTTCCGGTCGGAAAAGATGATTCCGAAAACGTCGAGGTCGAGGAGTTCGGCGAAAAGACACAGCCGAAGTTTGAGATCCCCTATCACACCGATATTATGGCACGCTTCAACGGAATCGATAAAGAGGCTGCAGGCAAGGTTGCCGGTGAGGGCTTTTATTACCTTATGGGCGATATTGCGCGCCTTCACAGCGCGGTGCTTGCCTATGCAAGAGACTTTATGATAAACAAGGGCTTCACATATTGCATTCCGCCCTATATGATAAGAAGCAATGTCGTGACCGGCGTTATGAGCTTTGAGGAAATGGACGCGATGATGTATAAGATCGAGGGCGAAGACCTTTATCTTATCGGAACGAGCGAGCACTCGATGATCGGTAAGTTCATCGACAGTATCACTCCCGAGTCTTCTCTTCCCTTAACGCTTACGAGCTATTCTCCCTGCTTCCGTAAGGAAAAAGGCGCGCACGGAATCGAAGAGCGCGGAATTTACAGAATACATCAGTTTGAAAAGCAGGAAATGATCGTTATCTGCAAGCCCGAAGAGAGCATGGACTGGTTCAATAAGATGTGGAGCTATTCGGTTGAGCTCTTCCGTTCGATGGATATTCCGGTAAGAACGCTCGAGTGTTGCACAGGCGACCTTGCGGACCTTAAGGTAAAATCTTACGACGTTGAGGCTTGGTCTCCCAAACAGCAGAAATATTTCGAGGTTTGCTCCTGCTCTAACTTAGGTGACGCGCAGGCAAGGCGTCTCGGCATCAGGATCAAGTCAGACGACGGCAAAAAGTATCTCGCTCACACTCTTAATAATACCGTTGTCGCTCCTCCGAGAATGCTTATTGCGTTCCTTGAAAATAACCTTGAATTTGACGGCGAACATTACAGCGTTAAAATTCCCGAGGCTTTAAGACCCTATATGGGCGGCATGGATCGCATAGTTGAAAAATAATCGACAAAAAGGCTCTTCCAAAAGGAAGGGCCTTTTACTATGCAACAGAAACATCAATACCAAATACGCCTGCGACCACTTCTAAAGTTATTATGGTCAGAACCGGAAGCACTATCGCTATTAAAAGCATTAACGGTACATTGATGCCGTTTTTAAATAGTTTTTTGCAAAGAAAATTTGATAATAATGCGTAAAAAATAAATATAGCCGGAACAGCGGCAAGGTTAACGCTTGTTCCGCCGAACCAACACCATGTCAATGCAAAGTATTCCAACACCAAAACGGGCGCGGCAATGACGGCCAAAATAATATTTAATATCAATTTTCACACTCCCCGATA
>ULVA01077973.1_pt1 | contig 10959 bp, 7 predicted proteins | sample 1958811 | NCBI WGS metagenome assembly ULVA01 (sample SAMEA4835768, study PRJEB28245) | human gut metagenome | biome: gut microbiome; material: fecal sample | place: Denmark | collected 2008
CATGTATGTGTCATTTACACTTAAAATTATGCACTCCAGCGTGCCGAGCCGTACTCAACGCCTTTTCTGTACTTTTTTGCGTTCTTGCTTCGGATATACAATATCCCTTTTATTGCCACCGCCGCACCTGCGCCTATCAGCATATCAAGAGGATTGAAAGAGAAAAACGGAGCATGAAACAGCTCCGCAATTCCTTTCATAAGTGCTGATAATTGATTGCCCTCATATACTCTCAAAGCATAGCCCAGCTTATCGCCCATCCAAAAAAATATCACATAAGGCGCATTTGCTATAACCTTTTTCCTGTCAATCGTCATAGTTCAACACCTCTGTCCTTTTCCTTAACCTTTTCACGGTTTCGGTTTTGGTTTTTGCTCTGCTCTTTAAGTTTTGCAATCAGCTTACGCAGGGAGGGCTTATCCCTTTGTTTAAGCCGTTTCTGCGTAAATTCCTTAAATGCCATATTGATAACGTCAACGTCACGGCCTTTGAAGAATACAAGATAACGGGGCGGCTGCTCGCTTGTGTCCTTTTTTAGAGCATAATCTATGTTGTACTTTTTTGCAACACTCTCAAAGGAACGGATATTTCTATCCGTAATCTCTATATTTGAAAGTGCAGCATTTTGTTTCATAAGCTGCCGTATCGTCTGCTTGCCGTGATACATTTTCGGATTTTTGTCCTTTTGGTGCTGCAGGTACATAGAAATAGCTTTTGCAAGAACACGCCCCGTCATTTTTGATGTTGATATGGCAAGGGCTATGGTTTTCTGGTCAACTTCCTCCTGCATAGGCATCAACTCCTTAAAAACTTTTGTGTATAAAAAAAGGCAACCCTTAATGGTTGCCAAAATACAAGAAACTTGTTTCTTTTTATTAAAGCATACTTATAAAAGTAAACTTTTATTTAATCAATCTTGATTTTTGTTTAAAATGTTGCACTTATAAATTTATTGATAATTCAGATAATAATTTTTGAAATTCATCATTACTTTCTTCTGTAAGAAGTTTACAAGATATATTTTTTGAATAATCTATATGATTGATGAATCCAATTTTATCATATTTTCCTATTTCTTCGTTTTTCAAAGTTGTAGTAAAAATTATTTGATTATTTATTTTTTCAAATAGTTCCAATACAGTTCTCTCTTTAGGAGTGGATAAATCCTCAGCTCTAAAGGAATCCATAATTATAGGAAAATCATGTTCCAAGTTGTTCTGTATGGAAAGCAATTTTACCAAGTGGAACATTGTTGATTCACTCCCTGAATATACTTTTCCTTTCTTTGTGAATAACTCGTTGAAATATAAATTACCTTCTGGATTGATTTGTTTGTATAAATTATTCATTTGTGAAACAATTCTACACATTAAAGCATTTCTTTTTTCCTGTATGTCATTTGATGCATGTTCCTTCTGCATAATATTATTCTCATACTGTTCAATTTCATTTTTTATCTCTATCATACGTTTTTCAGCATCAGATGCGTTAAAGACTTCCTGTTTATAAGAAACAATAGATTCTAAAGAAATGTCATCATCCTTTAACAGTTCTTGTAGTTCAATCTGAAAATCTTCTATTTGAGATGAAATCTTGCTAATTTCCTCATCATAAGATGCTATTTTGTCTTCTATTGAACTAATTATCTCATTTCTCATTTCAATCGTTGAAACATCAAAAGTATATCCTAATTTTTTTGAAGATTTGTTTACAGTATTAAATGATATATGATTTGAATTACAGTCCATACACCTTAATTCACCACAATCAATAGAACGATTGAGAGACTTCAATTCCTTTATTGTTGTTGACCATCTTGATTTTCTTGTGGCTGATAAATTTCTGTCTTTTCTTAATTCAGCAATTTTATCTTCTATTTTTTCCATTTTTGCAATTTTGTTTTTAAAAGTCTCTCTATCACTAATTGCGCTAAGATAGTTTGCAGCTGTTTTTTTAGAACTTAAAATTTTATGTTCTTTTTTTAAAAGCCGCTCTTCGTCCTTTAACTCACTAACACGTTTTTTGATTTTTTCAATTTCTTTTTCATCAAATACTAAACCACTTAAATTGCAGAAATCATAAATCATATTTATAAAATCTTCTTTGTTGTAATATCCATTATTTGATATGTTTGAAGTGTTTTTGTTATCTTGCCCAACAAAAAATAGTTGAAAAAACAAAACTGGGTCAGCAATAACTGAATTTTGTTTTTTTATTATTAAAGGTAGCCTAAATAAATTTTTTGTCCAATATCTTTTAAGTTCACCCACACTATCAAAAAACATCTGTGTTTTGTGCGTTTTTAGAATGAAACTATCATTATATCTACAGATACAATAAATATCTCCTTTAATTGAAAACTCCACATAATGATAGTATTCTTTACAATTAAAAGTTTCAGGAAACATAGGCTCATTTCCAAGTGCATACATCAAAGACTGAATAACAATAGTTTTACCTCGATTATTGTCATCACTTGATATAATATTAAATCCATCCACTAAACGATTCTCAATAAAAGATTCGGATTTATTTCCAATCGCAATTTTATGTATAATCATTTTTGAATACCGTCCTTCACTACAGCAATAAAATATTTAATTGATAAAGTATCAAAATCCGGTGATTGTTCTATTAAGCCACTATCCACTTTATTATATATATTCTGAACATCATCTTTAGGATTGTTTACAATCAGTGTATATACACATTCAAATATAGACCAAAAAGATTCTGCAGCATTTTTATTAAAAAGGGCTCTACATAAAGTTTGTTTGCACTCATCCAATACATCAGAAAGTCTTTCTGGAGGACATTGTTTCTGAATAGGCATAAATGAAATCGGTACTCCATTTCCAACAGGATCTCTACTTATAATACGCTGTAATGTAAGTAATTTTATTTCATTAGTTGACAAATGTCGATAATAATTTAATGCCTCGTCCGAGGTCTCAATCGTAATGCCTTCAACCATTGAAATATTTTTCTTATCTGATTGTTTGTCACGAATTTCATTAAATATTGCATCTAAAATTCTATCTTCCGGTATTATATTAGGATGATTCTTTATTATAGCTTTTACATACTCTCTTGGTTTTTTATCATCTATTACAAATACAACATTATTTAAAAATTCATTGATAGCTTTGCTATTAAGTAATGTATTGTCAATATATGTTTTTTTTGCAGCCTCATCTTTTAATCCATTAATAAGGCTATATAAAGCATTCTCAGTTACATTGCTTATATCAAAGACATTTTGAGCGTTATCTTTTCTGAAGGTCTCGCTCACTCCGCCAATAAATAAAATGTAACTGTCAAATTTTATTGAACTAATAAAATTCTTAAACAATGTAACCAACTCTCTTCCAATTGTTTTAGGAGAATTGTTGGTACTTGCTTTTGATTGCAAATCCCAAAGTTTTGATGAAGATTTATTCATACCAGTCAAATCATTAAAAAAATCAACAATAAAATAATAAATTTCATTGCTATCATCCCTGAAATTCATTAGATATAATAGAGCTTTTGTTTCCATATCAGCTCCCGATTTACGCAGTTTTTCTGATGATTGAATGGTATATGACATAGAGTTGCCCCCTTTTTAGGTCTATGTAGTAATTTTTATAATTATATCACAAAATGCACCAGAAAGCAATCGTTTCCGACTGCTTTCTGCTTTTTGCACAAAGATTTATCTACACCAAACCTCACTGACAGAGCTGTTTGCCGCCCTATGGTCGTTGCAGGCTTCTTCAATATCATAAAACGCCCAATAGCTGTTGTTCTTCAAATCGGTAAACTTATTCAGCGAGGAAAGATTTTTATTGATATATTCTTTGTCGGCGTTTCTGCCAGTTGCACGGTTTACAACGGTTACAACCTCTGCACGGGTGATATTTATATCTGGCTTAAATGTTCCGTCCGCATAGCCGTTTAACCATTTTTCACTTGTAGCATAGGAAATATCCTTAACAGCCCAATGTCCTCCGTTGATGTCGGTATATCTTGTTGTATCAGATACGGCATTTATATCTTCAAACAAATCATAGAAGCGTACTGTCATAGCCGCAAATTCAGATCTTGTAACGCTGTTGTCGGGACGGAATGTGTTATCGTTATAACCCTTGATGATACCGTACTTTTCAAGATATGAAACATAGCCTGCGTACCACTCGTTTTGGGATATATCCGAAAAACTTGTTTTTGTGCCTGAAATATTTTCGCCCTTTTTCTCGGAAATAAGCCTTGCGAAAATAGCCGCAGCTTCGGCTCTTGACATATTGCTGTCGGGACGGAACGTTCCGTCATCATAGCCTACGATATATGCCTTATGCTCCTTGGACGGAAGAACAAGCACGCCGTTTTTATCGGTTGTGCCGCTGACCTCGTTTTTATTCTTATCTTTGAGTGTTACGAAAGTGTCAGTCTTTGCATTTCCTTTGGTATCGGTTACAGTAACGGTATAATAATTTCCGACGTCAAGTGTTTTGCCTGTCGGGAGTGTAATTGTAACATTGCCCTTGCTGTCAACACTCTTTGAAAAGCCTGTTACTGCTTTGCTGTCTTTGTCGGTAATTTTGATATTGACGAAAGAATTATAGCTGATTCCACCGCCGCCACCGCCTGAGCTGCCGCCTGATGAAGAACCGCCGCCACCGCCGGAGGATTTAACGGGCAAAATTACATTGCCGCTGCTGTTGGTCGTTCCTGTGCCGGAAGTGTTGTTTTTATCGGTAATTGTTACCGATACACCTGAAACAGCTTTGCCGTCCTTATCATTAACGGTTACGGTCGTCTGATTAGCGGCTGTCAGAGTATGAGTTTCGGGAAGCGTTACATAAACCTTTCCGTCCTTGATTGTAACAAAGGCGTTTGCGATAATACCCTTTGTATCATTCACCGATACTATATATGTTACGGTTTCAATTTCGCCGGGCTTATCTTCTATGCCGTCGCCGTCCGTGTCCTCACCCTTGCCGGGCTTTTCCTCTGTAATATCCGAATTGCCGTTATCGTCCGTTATATCATCAGAAAGAGGGGGAATAACGATTTTACCGTCTTTGTCGGTTTTACCGCTTACGGATTTAGGCTCAATATCAGTTTTCGGAAGTTCCGAAACAGTTACCGTCATATCTGTAACAGGAGTTTTGTCTGCCTTATTCAGAACGGTTACGGTAATTCTGTTTGCGTAATCAATCAAGGTATCTGCTGGAAGAAGTACGGAAATGGTGTTATCGTCATTTAGAGTAACAAAAGCGTTCTCAATCTTTCTGCTTTCATCATTCACAAAAACAGTATATCCCTTAACATTCACCTTGCCGTCTTTATCGGTATAGCCGGAATTTACCGGCGGTACAGTCAGCTTGCCGTACATATCGGTAACACCTTTTTCGATATAGTCCTTGTCGGCAATAACAATTACGGAAACATCTTTTTGGGGGTCGCCGTTTTGGTTTGTTATAGTGATAATTACAGGACTGTCCTGCGTAAGAATTAAGCCGTCCGGCAGGTCAACCACAACATTATTGCTTTCACCGATTTTTACATCACAGTTTGGAATGATAACATTGTATTTATCGGTTACGGAAACAACATAGGTGTCTTTTATCCCATCGTTTTCATTTCCGATAGTGCCGTTGCCGCTGCCCGTGTTGCTCTGATTGTTCGGCACTTTAAGCTGTCCGTTTGCGTCTGTTGTGCCCGTAGCGGTATTGCCGTTTTTGTCCTCAATAAAGATATTTAAGTTGTCCGCCGGCTTCTGCGTATCTGTATAAAATGCCGTTACGGTTGTCTGATCGGCAAAGTCTAACAGCCTGCCGTGCGGTAATCTGATTGAGATTTTGTCCTCAATATCAATCGTGATTTCCGAATTGAAAACAGGCTTCCCGGCCTTGTCGGTAAGAATGATACTGAAATCGCCTATTTCGGCATTGCCGTCCTCGTCGGTACGGTCTGTGTCAATGAGCTGCGCAATATCCTCGCTTTGCAAGGTTTCGCCGCAGACTGTACATTCAATATGCTTGCTGCCGCCGTGCTCAATGGTTGCCGGAATATCAATTATCCAATCGGACGGGGTGTGTCCTTTCGGCTCCTTGTACTCGGCTTTGTAAGTATCGCCGCAGTTTACGCACACAAATGTTGTAAATCCCAATGCTGTACAAGTTGGAGCAGTAATTGTCTTTTCGTAAGCGTGCGGAATTTTGTCGGTGTAATCTGCTGTGTATGTATCAGCGCAGTTTTTACATTCATAAACCGTAAATCCCATTTCCGTACAAGTGGGAGCAGTTATATTCTTGTTATAGTCGTGAGGTATTTTATCTGTGTAATTACCCTTGTATTCATCGCCGCAATCCTCGCACCTGAATATGGAATAACCCATTTCGGTACAAGTCGGAGCAATCACTGTTTCCTTGTAATGGTGGTTTTCACTTTCGGTAATATCGCCGATATATTCCTTTCCGCAGTCCGGGCAGGTGTAAACAGTATAGCCGTGTTCAGTGCAAGTCGGAGAGATAACCTCTTTGTTGTAGTTATGCTCCGTTTTATCGGTATAATCGCTTGTGTAGCTGTCGCCGCAGTCGGCACAAGTGTAAACAGTAAATCCAAACTCCGAACAGGTCGGCTTTGTAACTTCCGTCTTGTAATTATGCGGAATTTTGTCCGTGTAGTCAGCGTCAAATTCATCATCACAGTTTATACAAGCATAATGCGTATGTCCCATTTCGGTACAAGTAGGATTGATTACGGTTTTTATATATTGGTGGTCTGCTTTATCCGTATAATCACCTGTGTATGTATCGCCGCAATCGGAACATTTGTAAACGGTATATCCCATAGCTGTGCAGGTCGGTTCAATAACCGTACTGTCATAGTGATGTCCCGTCGGAAGTTCTAAAACTGTTCCGCAAACCTCGCAGATTTGCGGTTCGGTGCAAGTCGCAGCAGACCCCGGTGTGTGTCCTTTTGCGCTGTCTGCCTTAATCATTTTTTCATCACAATTCAGACAGTTATATTCAATTACACCGTCCGCTGTACAGGTAGAGGAAATAACATTATGCCCCTCGTCCCAATGATGTCCCGTCGGCTCTGTGTAGTCCGAAACATAGCTGCTGCCGCACATTGTACAGGTTGAAGTTGTATAACCCTTGTCGGTACAAGTCGGCTCTTTTGTAATACGCTCATAGGAATGAGCAATTAAGGGTGTAATATCCGTGATAAAGCTGTCGCCGCATACCTCGCAGATATGCTCTGTATAACCTACATTCCTACAAGTCGGATTGTGCTTTTCGGTATCGTATTTATGTTCGCCTTTCGGAGTGGTTTCCTGATAGAAATCTCCGCAGTTTTTACAAAGGCTTAAAACCAAGCCGCCCTGCGTACAGTCTGCGTCTCTTATAGTTATATCCTCATAATCGTGTCCTTTTGCGGGAGTGTAGTTTCTCTTTTCAAGACTTCCGCAGCCGTCGCACTGCCAGCGTTCATAGCCTAAATTCTCACAGGAGGCAGGAACGGTTTCAAGGTATCTGAAATCGTGCTCATGCGCCGGAGGAATAATGATAATTGTATCGCCGTCATTTTCCGTTTCTTTGGAATTATCATTAAGAAGCCATACATAGCTGACACCGTTTTCCGTCATATCCTCGCCGGAATAAGAATATGTAATCTTGTAGTAAACCGTATAATATCCCGGCTGTGTGTAATTGGGAGCAGATGTCTTTGTACAGTTATCCGCAGATGTGCCGTAGCGAATACTCGTTTTGACGCCGCTGTCCGATAGGTCAGAAACGGTTACGGTATGCGCTTCGCCGTCCGCCGTTCCGTAGTATGAAGCAATAACGGATTTTGCGGTTACATACTCGCTTGTTTCATATCCGCAGTCGCCGCATTTTTCGGATATGTAGAAACGGTTGTTTCCGACTTGTCCGTCAATCAGCTCGGTAAAATCGTGGGACTCTCTTTTTTCGCTTGCTCTTGCAAATGTACCTTTGCAGAACTGACAATACTGTCCCTTTTTGAGCGTGGTTGTATGATATGACTTGTTATACGGCTCATAAGTGGTATTGTCAAAGTCTATAAAGAAGTTATGGTCGCAGGCGTTCAGACTGTAAACATTCTTGTTGAAGTTATATGCGTCCAAGCCGTCAACCGCATTTATTGTCCCACAGAGCTGGCAAACACTTTTTGTCCAATGATTGCCCGTATAGTATGCGTTTACTCCGGGTGTGCCGTCGTCAAGGTTTCCGATTTCTGTACCGTCTGCATTTCTGCCGTCGGAAAACCATACGCCGTGATTTTTTGCAGTTTCTCCCGTTCTTGTGTATTCGGGAACACGATAGGTAAGTACCGTAGTTTCCTTTTTGCAGACAGGACACCAGCACGTTTCAAAAGTGGTAGTAGCGTTCATATCCAGCTCGTTAGTTCGTCCGTTTGAACTAAGCCAGTTATCGGCAGGATCGACATATTCGTTAGATTGTGCCGCATAAGTGATTGCGGGTGCAGCACTTAAAAGCATAGTCAGGGCAAGAAGTCCTGACAAAATAGATTTTGCCTTGTTTCTGAATTTCATTTTTGAATTATCCTCCTTGTAAAATTTTGTGTTTTTGTTTTGGGGAGCAGAATATCTTTCAGGGCGGTCTGTATTTTTTGTATATGGATTTTATCATATCAGCCGCCGTAAAAATCGTAATTTACCTTTGACGTGTAAAAGCTGTCAATGGTAGAGGGAGCATTAAACAGCGCCGCAAGCATATATTTCTTGATATTGCGGACGTCTGTTGTATTCGATTTCATACAGTCTATGACATACTCTATATGTTCGGCATTTAATTTCAGCAACTTTGATTTTACAACGGCGGACGGAAATGTATCGCCGGCTATTGTAAGGTACTGCTTTGAGGTGCATGCCGTTTCTGTCAGCAGGTCAACAATTTCATCAAGCATTGAAATGTCAGATTTGAGCTTTATACTTAAAACATCATACTCGATATTTTCCTTGATTACACTTCTGTATGCTGTCATCTCATCATATCCAATCCCATCCGCGCCCTGTCTGTTTTGTTTCTGCTCCGGTTCCTTTGGATAGGATTTGATTTGATAAGTAGTTGATACATCAGTATTTAATTCTTTTTTATTTAATATATTAGTATTTAATTGTGCGGTGTTTTCCAAGATAGGTTGAGCCTGTTCTGGTTTTTCTAAAACTGGATTTTCCTGTTTAGGTTTTTCCTGTTCTGGTAAAACCGTTTTCGGCTGCTCTAAAATGGTGTATTCGATTTCTTTAAGCTGTCCTTTTTCATTTCTTGTTCGTTCACGGATAATATATCCGTGGCGTTCCAGCTCGTTCACCGTAGAACAAATACTGTCTATTCCATCTTTGCAGATTGCAGCTAAACCTTTTGTGGTATAGTCCCAGTTATCAGGTAGGGACAGCATAAGGGATAAAAGTCCTTTTGCTTTTAAGGATAGTGCTGTGTTTCTTAAATGATGATTGCTCATCACGGTGTAATCACGAGTTTTGTTTATTCTGAAAACTGCCATACAAAAATCCTCCTTTCACTTGTTTTGAAAAGTGGAACGATAGAAGCTGTTTTTGAGGGTATTTAATATCTTTTCCTTACTATAACGAAAACAAGGCTTAAATAGCCCTGTTTTACTTGTCTAAAAACTTTCTATTGTTCCACAAAAGGGTATAAAAAACAGCGTTAGGATTTTTCCTTTACGCTGTCGGGTGGGTTATTCGATTTTTCAATAGGTTTATACATTGTGCAGCTCGTTCCGTTATGGCAATGTATGTACGGGCAAAACGGATTTCTGCTGTCAAGTAAATATGTGTCCTGTCCTGTTTTGCAGGTAGGGCATAGTTGGTTTTTATTCATTTTCAAAATCCTTTCCGATTATTGACTTTTAGAAAGATATATGTTATAATAATAACAATAACAAAAGGACAAAAAAACACGATATAATCATCGTGAAATATGCACTATATAAAAATGTATTTATGTGGTGGAAATTTCAGAAATAATGGCGGTATTGCAATCATTCTATACCGTTGTCCAAAATCTGTATTTAGGTAAATCTGTTGTTCTCCGCCAAAAGGCAACCTGTTTAGGTTGTCTTTTTACTTTTTGCTTTGAACTCGAGCGCCGGGAACCGGCGGGAGTAAGGACGCCGAGCGCGCCCGGTGGGCGATGAAGCGAGGGCGTCCGCCAGTCTGCGGTCGAAATTTTAAGGCGGAAGCCGAAGAAAAATTTCGGGACCCGCCTGCCCGAGCGGCTTTGCCGGGAAAATCTCTCCTTCTCCGCCAAAAGGCAACCGCACCGTTGAGCGAAAACAGCTCAACGGTGCGGTTTTTCGTTTACTTATAGTTTCTTGAAATTACTTAAAAATACTCGAGTAAAGTTGTCAAAAAGTTGTCAGATTTTCGAACTGGCTCTTTTTACTCTCCTATTCCTCCAAAAACTCGCAGCCGTCGCAGTAGTTCGGTGCGCCGTAGGAGCACTCTATGTCCGCGGTGCAGTTTGCCAGGCTATTCTCGCAGATCGCGTTTGCAAGCTCGGTGAGCGCTTCCTCGATATCCTCCGAAAGAACGCCGCTGTTGATAAGCTTGTAAAGGAGCTCTTTCGCCTCTTTTCTCGACACCTTTCTCACCCCCTCAGCTTTTTGTGGTAGCGATCCAGTAGCGCCCTTATATATTCCGGCTTCGGTATGGCGGAGCCCGAGAGGAAAGCGCGCCAGTTTACGGCGTTCTCGGCGGTGATTATCCCGTCGGCGAGGAGGTTGTCCACCGTCCCGTCCTTATCCTCATATGCCGGGCGTGCGAATCCGCGGACGGCTGACCTTTTTCGGATGCGGAGCATTACGGCCCCGCCGTTGTCGTCGTTTGTCAGCGCCGTGTTGCCCTCGACGGTCGTTATGTTCCCGTCCGCATTAACACTTGCGACGATGCCGATGTGGCTT
>ULVA01059832.1_pt1 | contig 10935 bp, 7 predicted proteins | sample 1958811 | NCBI WGS metagenome assembly ULVA01 (sample SAMEA4835768, study PRJEB28245) | human gut metagenome | biome: gut microbiome; material: fecal sample | place: Denmark | collected 2008
CTGCAGGAGGCTTTCGATTTCCAGGCGGAGTTCATTAAGGAACAATGTCCTGATTATGACGGAGTTGGAGTCGGTCGTGATGATGGAAAGTCAGCCGGTGAAATGATGATGATTTTCTTCAATACCAAGACGGTCGAACTGAAGGATTGGGGTACGTTCTGGCTTTCTGAGACACCGGAAGTTCCGTCTTTCGGCTGGGATGCCGCATGTCGCCGCACTGCCACATGGGCCCTTCTGGAAATGCGCAAGTCCGGAAAGGAGTTCTATTATGTGAATACCCATCTTGACCATCAGGGCCGCGAGGCTGAAAAGAACGGTCTGAAGCTCATCGTGGAGCGCATTGACAGTATCAATCCCAAGAAATATCCGATGGTCCTGACCGGTGATTTCAATGTCCTTCCGGCTGATGCCGTGCTGGATGACCTGGACCAGATAATGTCCAGTGCCCGTGCTACGGCGGAAGTGACCGACAGCATCCCTTCTTTCAATGCTTTCGGCAAACCGCTCAAGCATGCTGCGATAGGGGACCAGTTCGTGGATCTTGCGACTACTGCCGGTCTGACGATTGACTATATTTATTATAGCGGTTTCTCCAAATGTCCTAGTTTCCACACCGTGACGGAGAGTTTCGCCGGAGTGCCATACATCTCTGACCACTACCCGGTTACGGCGGTATTGAAATTCTAGCGGTAACTTGCGGACTCGAACTTTATCGGGTCGGAATTATAATGTGGTGGTTCCCGATGGATGAGCGCAGGAAATAATCTGCAAGTCCGGGGGCCGCCACGATTATTTGTGTCCGGCAGAGATTGTCATTGTATTGATTTTCAATGATATTGACGTCTTCTAGAAACATTTCCGTGCAGTCTGGCGAAACCTTTAGTATCTTAGCCGGACCTGCCGGGATCGTGCCATGTATGGCCACTCCGATTCCTGATTCGAAATGCGTGTCGTAACAGTAGCCGCTTACGATGTTCAGAGGCACTGTGCAATGCGCAAACAGCAATTTGTCTCCGTCAATGCGTGAGAGATTTGCCTGGAATCCGGGTGTGCCATATTTTTTGTTGGCGATGCACATTGACAGCAGAGCCGGCACATCGCCTTCGCAGGTTGCTACAACTCCCTGACTGTTAAGGATTGCCAATGCCAGACATCCTGTATTTCCCAGCGCCGTGAGCAGGTCGAAGCATCTCAGGGACACTCCGTCCAGACCATATTCGTCCACGATTGTCTTGAGCGCGCAATATATGTCAAGCGCCTTTCCGAAGTCTTTTTCCGTTATTTCGCGTCCGAATTTCGGTTTGTTCAATGCATTGAGGTCCAACTCTTTCAGCAAGGTCCTGTCGGGTGTCTTGGCCAGGTCGACCAGTTTGTTTATGTCAATGTCAATGATTTCCGCTCCGAGTCTTATCTTTGCTTCATCGTAGTCCACATCGCTGGAAATCAGCCAGTCTGATGGCTTTCCGACGACTCCGACTTTCATTCCCTCCAATATCCGCCCCAGTTCATAATTTCGTACATGGCATTTGTTTCCGGCTGTGAAACCGCTCCGTAGTTTGTCTGCAATTTCTTCCGGATTTCCATGGATAATTTCTCCCGAATATCCGTTACGGTTCAGGAATGACAATATTTCCATTGACGCAGCCAATGAATTGCTCTTGCCGCTTGTAAGCAGTCTGATAGGTTCGTTTCCAGGCACCTGCAGTTTTCCGTCTTTGCAGAATATGCTCTTGAAAATCCCTTCAGTGCCCCCTGTCCGGACATAGATGAGGTTGTTCCGTGTATCCCCATATCCGGAGAAATCTTCGCCCATGAAGCAGAACCTTTCTCCAATCATCGCTTCGATTTCCCTTATGAATCCTTCCTCTGCAGGACTACATGCCGCCTCGCTATGCAGGCTTGATGTCAATGTGTATAGTGTGTGCATCTCTCTAGTGTTCCTCATAATAATATGAATAATCAATTCCTTTCATAAACATCTCTCGGTCATTCACCTTGTCTGTCAACGCATTTTTCAGAAGTCCTTTGATTTCTGTACTATCAGCCACGCTCCTTTCCATTGCTGAAAGATAATCATATTTATCAATGCGGCTCCAATCTACGCATAGACCAAGCTTTTTCTTCAGAATTAAATCCAGCCAAATTCTCGTAGTACGCCCATTGCCCTCACGAAACGGATGTGCCACATTCATCTCAACATATTTATCCGCAATCTCATCGAATGACTCTTCAGGCATCTGCTCAATGTTTTGTAACGTTTGCGATAAATAGGGCACTGGAGCGAATGTGAATCCGCCTTTGGAAATATTAACCGAACGTATCTTTCCGGCAAAGTCATACAATCCTCCAAACAGATAAGCGTGAATCTGCTGAAGCCCCTTCACTGTTCCGACTTCAATGCTGTCAAGTAAAGAACTTTCGAAAAGTGTATAAGCTTTCGCCTTGCTCTTCCCGTCAATGGTATCTTCGCCATAAGTGAACCACTCAATGAACCGCGAAGCCTTGTTGTTTGGCATATTTTTCGCCAGTTCTATAACTCCGGAAGCATCAAGGACATCGGTAAGTCTCATCTTTCCATCAGGTGCTCTCAACTTGAACTGGTTAGTGCCACTAACCAGTTCAGGTTTATCTGTTTTTAGTTTGCCTTTCAGATATTTCCAATAGTTCCTGTTCTTCGTATAGTCATCCTGCGCGTTCAATACTCCGACAATATCAAGCACACTATACCACCATTTGGAATTATCTTCATCCCAAAAGGCCCTCACCTCATGGTCGTCAAAAAAACGTATTGATATTTTAGTCATTATTTTATCCTTAATATATAGTACGCAAAGATTCTTCACACATTTGTTGTGTATCCTCATATTGTTTTATCAGCCCAAATATAGCAACATTCAAAAAAACTGCATCATCTAATGGATTCTTTTTTACTAGTCGATAATGTTGCTTTTGAATGCGCCCGGCCGGCGGTGGCGCCTCTGGAGGTTCGCTTCGCTCATCCCGTCAGGCTGCCGCCTGACACCCATTCACAAGGTCATGGGCGACCATGCCTCCAAAGCCGCCACCCCGTCCGGGCTTCGTCGCGTGGGGATTGTTGCATGTCTATGTTTTCATGTTTTAACGGCGGGACGCGGCCACGCCTCGTTTCTGGAAATGTTGATTTTCAATGAGTTATAAAACAAGGCGTGGAAACGTGGCCAAAAAAAGCCTGCGTTTCCACGCTACTGTTAAAATGGTATCTGATTATCAGCTAGTTACAAAAATCCCCGTGGCCGCGTCACGACGATATCGGCAATCGCGGAGAGGCTGATATAAATCTTTTATTGGCATTGTCATAGAATACTTTACCATTGAATTCGTGAAAATTTTGAACTACGAATTCCGCGGTAGCGTTCTCAAGCGGCTTTATCTTGTATAGTGACTCTAGAGTCTCTATGAATCCTTTCCTGAAGTGTGAACGCAAAGCGGCTCTTGCATTTGAAACGTCATTTCCTGTGGCGAAAGCATGTAAGATATACATGAAATTAACCTCGAACGTCATGAGTATCAATGTGTCTCTGTCGAAAAGCCTGTCTGGAAACTGAAACTGCATGTCCCGTTTTTTGTTGAAGTCTAATCTGTTGATATGTAATTCTGTCGTGCTGAATGGATTGTCGTTTTCTGCGAAATATTTACCTCGAATGAAAAAGTTCGGGGTGGGGCAGTATCCTTCAGTTATCGGGTCTCTATATGCAAGTCCATGTCTGGTATATTCTTCAGGTTCCCGGTAATATAGATTGATGCACTCTTGAATGACATTTCGTGCATATGTGTATTGCTTATATATTGATTCGCCTGTTATGGAATTGCTGTCCAAGTAGTATTTGCTGTCGCCGATGTAGTAGATTTTTCCAGTTCCAAAAGGAGCTTTGTCCAAATATATATGGTCAATGATTTTGCCGTCTCTCTGCTCACGAATTCCCCTTGGCAGACTGTTTTCCGGATCGCTGACGAGACTGTCGGTCATGGCTTCGAATACTATGTTGAAGTCTTTGGCTATCAAGGCTTCCTCTGATGAACTCTTTGACTTGACATTCTGGCAATGTGCGAAAAATGTGTATAACAGATTCCAGAGTAATACGAACTCATCCTTGAAATATCGTTTTCTTATGGATTTCAGAAGCCGTGTACCCTTCCCGGATGCGATCATTGACCTTATCTTTTTCGGGGGAATTATCCGGTATGACAATGTTGGTGTCGCGTCGATCTTGAAGCTGTTATTTAAATAGTTAAGCACCGAATAAAAGAGGGAAATCAGCTGCTCGTTGTAATCTATCTGTTTGTCGTGTCTAAGCGGGTCAAGGTAAAAAGGTTGGTTGCCTACAATGTATGGCTGTGAATGATTTATGGTTTTTGTCCAATGAATCCTATCCTTACCGCTGTGTGAAATCAGACTGTAATATGTGAGGAGCGTCTGGTGTTTCTTGTGAAAGTCTATGAGTGAAAGTATGACATCAATGAGCGTGCAGGTGCTTGTGCCTTTCCGCGATGTTATGTTAAGTGTCTGCCGGCCATCAAGGATTATTCCAGAATCCGGATGTTCTCTATGGAACCGCTTTATTGCCAAGTATATCCAGAATGATATGTTGAAAACGTTATCTGTCAGGACACTATTTTCATTGACATTCTTCGGAAATGGATAATTTGTGAAATCGTCAATGTTGTATGTCCCAAAAGCAGATAAGCCGGATTTTGATGCTTTGAGAAAAACTTTGGGTAGAATGAAAACCGCGTCTGATTTGCTGGTGGAGAAGAAATATCCGACACAATTGATACGTGCCTGATTATCTGTCGGAGTTGAGTAACAACCGGCAGGCATGTTCAATTCCTTTATAAAAGAGGCATTGTAAGTCGCATTTTCAAACAGGATGATCATTTGTTTTTCTTTCAGAGGGGTAGTACATTCATGCTGTACATGAAGCCAAGCAAAAGGTCGGTTCCTCTTTCTGAGAACAAGTCATTGAAAGAGAATTCTTCGGTTTCGTATTCACTGAGATTCGCTCTGAATATTTCGTCAGACGGCTTTTCGGAATCAATTTTTCCTATTCCGTCTTTTGTCATTGATCTCATGAAGTTTTGATCGGTAAGGTATTCATCTTTACATACTTCACTCCAGAGATAAAACATCACTTTACTCTTGAATTCCTCTTCATTGATGTTTGATTTTATGAAGTAGTTCCCAAGTTGCTTGTCTTCAGATTCAGTTGTGCGCCTTATCTTGTCGTTCACGGCTTTCAAGAAATCAATCCATCTGAATTCCTTATCACCGATTTTTATTATGAAATCGTCCGAGGATGCTCCGCTATATTGTATTGGTACATATTTCCAGTCCCAACGTCTCTTGAATGCGCTGTCCATCGGAAAAAGTGACTGGTCGGAGGTGTTCATGGTGGCAAGAATGTGCAGATTTGGAGGAAGTCGGAGTTTTCCGTCCTTGATTCCTTCAGGATATATGTTCTGATCCGTGCCGTGGTACATTGCCAATTCCCGTTTGATATAGTCGCGCAAGTCTTTGTCGGCATTGATAGGGTATTCCGAATATCCGTCCATTCCGCGGTCCAGCAGCTGGAATAAATCTCCGAATATCTGAGCACAATTGCCGCGGTTGATTTCTTCAATGATGAGATAAACCGGTGTTTCGAGATTTTTATATGATTCTATATAGGCATTGGTAAATGTCTGAGGAACAAACGTATATTGTATGTTTGAGTCCTCGCTTTCCGGCTTGTATGTCCCGACAAATGTCGAATAGTCAGAGTCTGGGTGGAATGTGGTGCGAAAAACTTTCTGCCCAGCAGTCTCTTTGTCTATCATATATGATTTTCCGCTTCCCGGATTCCCGAAGTAGATTTGTTGGAGGGGCTGTGACATTTTATATGTTGTCCCTTTTTGAAGAGCTGCTTCAAAGGCATCATGTCTCAAATCGCTGGATGCAAAAAATACTTTATTATCTTTATCTAGGACGTATGCTGAAAAATGCAGTTCATCTTGATTTTTGGTCGTCATTTGATGAATAAACCATGCTGAATTGCTATTGATTCCTAACGTTTTTTCTATAAGTTGAAAGCAAGTTCGATTTATGTATTCGCCCTTGTACGTCATGTTAGGGTTGTATTTTATTGTCCGACGCCCCACGTGATGTGCCCCTTCCAGTTTTTTTACAATGAGCAATAAAAACTTACCATTAGGGACTAATATATCATTGACGTATACTTTGTCAAAAACACTTCCTATGACGAATTCATAAGAACTGGTTTGCTTTCCTCCCTTGCCGAGTGGACACGTTATACTATTATTAATGTCCGTTATGGAACAATACAGCATAGCGGATAAAAAATCGCCGGTATCCTCAAAAGAGAATTTATATCCCTCTCCTTGCCCTAGTTCAGTTCCCCAAGCAGGGGTGCCGCCTCCATTTTGTATTTCACAATTGAAGGCTAGTGATCCGAGATTGAGTATCATAATTGGCTGAAAATGTGTTTAATCAATATTCCGACAAGATTTACGTCCCAGCCGTTTCCTGCCCTTTTCGAAAGCTGGGAGTATGATTGTCCAGCATAATTTAGTTCTCCGTCATTGAAGCCCATGAAACGGAATTGCTCGTCAATGGACATCTTTCTAACTATTTCAGTTCCATGCTTTGGCTTTTCGACCACTCTTAGACTATTATGCTCTGGTTGCGTTATGGTAATGCATAATGCATCTTTTTTTATCTTCTTATTATAGACATCGAAACATAAAGGTTCATCAACAATGAATGAATCAATATGATGTTTCTCTTTCAGATGTTCGATTTGTTTATCTGAAAGGTATAGGTAATCAGGTGGGGTCTTATCCAATAGGTCTCCAAATTTTTTAGTAAGAGTGATTTTAGGCGGGACCATGTTGAAATTATCAGGGAGTCCGCCTAATTTTGCGAACATCCAGAGTCGTTCCCGATTTTGAGGTATTCCATAGTCCTTGGAATTTAATACCGCATATGCTATGTCTCCGTATCCTATTTCCTTTAGAGAATCTTTAATGGTTTTAAATGTTGCCGCGAACTTTTTTTGCGTTAGCCCCTTGACATTTTCAAGTAGAATGTATTCAGGCTTTTTTACAGAACATATTCTGAGGATATGATAGAAGAGAGTCCCTCGTCCATATTTATCAGCTTCACCTAATTGAAGACCTGCGGAAGAAAAAGGCTGGCATGGGAATCCGCCAGTGAAAAAATCAAAATCCGGTAGTTCTTTAGGATTAATTTCTGTTATATCTCCCCAATTCTTAATTCCCGGGAAATTTGCATTAAGTAATTGACTTGCAAAGTTATCAAACTCTGACATGCCTATTACTTCGAAATTAATTCCTGAACGCTTCAAGCCGAATGAGGCACCGCCATACCCTGCAAATCCTTCGAATACTCGAAGTGGTGTGTTTTTATGGTCAATAAATGTCAACCATGGTTATCGGATTCGTTGTGGATGGTGTGGCGGGACTATCGCCAGAGGGCTTTGAGTGGCGCCGATAGAGCAAAATGCTAGGCGTCTTTTGTCTACAAATTAGTTTGAGCGGTGAGTTTTGTACCATTTAAAACGTTTTCCTAGTACCAAACCTGAAAATTGAGGCCCTTTGTTCCGTCTAAAACGTTTTCCTGGAACAAAACTGAATTCCATACCCGGGATGAATCAGGCTATATGGTTGCGAAATTCTGAAAAAGGCCGTAAATTTACATGGTTAAAAGAAAGCAAGATATTATGCCAAATAAACGGTTGACATTTATTGACCCTTTATCCACCCGAGGCGGGCGAGGAAACGCATGAGAGTCTTGCGGTCGACGTGGCAGTCGGAAGCTATGCGGCGATAGGACTTGCCGGAATCGAGCATTGACATAATATAATCCTTTTTATGGTAGAGCTTCAACCTTTCAAGGGCATTGACCGAACCTGTCGGGCGACCGAGAATTACGCCCTCGGCCTTTTTGCGGGCGAGAGCTTCCTTGGTGCGCTGGCTGATGAGGTTGCGCTCGATTTCGGCGGAGAGACCGAACGCGAATGCGAGAACTTTGCTGGGGATGTCATCGCCGAGGCGGTAGTTGTCTTTGATCGTCCAGACGCGGCAGCCACGCATCATGCAGATATTGAGAATCTCCATGATCATGAACAAGTTACGGCCGAGACGCGAAAGCTCGGAACAGATGATGAGATCACCGCTTCCTACTTTTTTGAGAAGCTTGCCGAGGCGCCGGACGGACCAATCCTTGGTGCCGCTTATGGTCTCCTCGATCCAGCCGTCTATGAAGATGCCCTGTCCTTCACAAAACCGGAGAATCTCGAAACGCTGATTCTCGACAGTCTGCTTGTCGCTGCTTACTCTGATGTATCCATAATTCATAATACTCCTCCAATCTCCTCAGCACAATGTCGGATGCATCAACAAGTGCAGTTTCACTAAATTAGCAATTCCCAATAACATTGTCAAGCCACATGGAAGAAAATCCTAATTCAAAACTCGTAGACGGATACAAAAGGGCGTTCATTGACTCATCAGTGAATGCCGAGCCGTCATTTACGCCGCAGTTCATCTCGAACGCTAACGGCAACAAGGTCTTGACTGAAATTGAAGGCGAATTGCGGGAGTGTTCGTCAATGCTGATGTCAGTGGCTTTCATCACTAAAGGCGGCATAACTCCGTTGCAGGGCGTGCTGAAAGAACTGGAAGCGAAGAATGTACCCGGCAAGATATTGACCACGGACTATCTCATGTTTAGCGACCCGGCGGCATTGGATACTTTGTCAGGGCTCAAGAATCTGGAAGTCAGGATGTTCCGTACTGATTCAATCGGTTTTCATACCAAGGGTTATCTCTTCCATAATGGTGACGTTATCAGAATCATTGTCGGCAGTTCGAACCTTACACAGAATGCCATAACCAGGAACTTCGAGTGGAATACCAAGGTAATTGCCACGGCGGAGGGACAATATGCGAAAGACATTGAAAATGAATTCAATAATGTCTGGGATAGTTCTGTTGATTATACTCAATACCGGGAAGAATACGCCAGACAATTCCAGGAGTCCAGGGCGCAGAAAGCCGCTCTGAACAAGATAGTCTCCAAATTGGACCTGTCATATTCCCGTGTCATTGAGCCGAATACGATGCAGCGGGAGTTCATGGCAGAAGTCAGGCGCTTGATTTTGTCGGGACAGAAACGGGCACTTCTGGTATCAGCCACAGGAACGGGGAAAACATATGCTTCTGCATTTGCCGTCCGGGAAATGTTTGCCGGCAATTTGGTGACGAAGAAAAAGGTGCTGTTCATGTCGCATCGTGAAATGATCAATGTCCAGGCAGAGAAAAGCTATCGCACGGTTATGGGCAATGCCTTCCGAACGGCTCAGCTGTCCGGAAATTCGCAGGATATGTCAGTGATAAAGTCGGCGGATATGGTATTTGCCACTATGAACATGATGGCGAAAGATGATTTCAGGACCCGGAATTTCGTGCCGGATGAGTTTTCAGTCATTATCTTGGATGAGTGTCATCGGTCAGGTTCAGAGAGTTATCAGAATATTATCGATTATTTCACTCCGCAATTCCTGCTTGGCATGTCGGCCTCGCCGGACAGGACCGACGGCTTCGATGTGTATAGCCTTTTCGACCATAATATTGCGTGCGAAATCAGGCTTCAGACCGCGTTGGAAAATGACTTGCTCTGCCCATTCCACTATTTCGGAATCCAGGACTTGAAAGTCAACGGAAGCCAGGTTGATGTCAATGATTTCAATGACCTGACATCTGGAGAAAGGGTTAAAAACATCATTGATGTGGCTGAGTATTATGGGTTTAGCGGAGAAAGAGTCAAGGGGTTGGTCTTCTGTAGCAGGAGGTCTGAAGCCGAAACGTTGTCAGCCATGTTCAACTGCATTGACAAGAAAAATAGCGGTCGCAAGTACCGGACGGTGGCATTGACCGGAAGCGACAGCGAAGCTGCACGCCGTAAGTCAGTGGAGATGCTGGCGGCCGATTCGGGTGAGGTTCTTGATTATATTTTCATGGTCGATATTTTCAATGAGGGTGTCGATATTCCGGAAATCAATCAGGTCATCATGCTCCGTCCGACGGAATCTGCTATAATTTTCGTTCAGCAGTTGGGTAGGGGATTGCGTAAAGCGAAAGGAAAAGAGTATGTGGTGGTGCTGGACTTTATTGCCAATTATGACAATAACTATCTGATTCCTATTGCGTTATCCGGAGATAGAACGGGGAATAAAGATAATATCCGGCGATACTTGATAGAGGGGAACAATGTCATCAAAGGGGCGTCGACGATATATTTCGATGCGGTGACGCGGAAACGTATTTTCGAGTCCATTGATGCCGCGCGTATCAATACCAAGAAGATAATCATTGACAGTTATCGTCAGTTCAAGGTCAAACTTGGACGAAGGCCGACATTGACCGATTTCGACAAATATGGCGAGATGGACCCGTTGCGGATTATTTCGTATACGGATGGGGCGTTCCGGAATCAGAAGATGGCATCTTATCATGGATTTCTGGTGGCTTTCGACGATTTGTCGGAGACGCTTTCGCAGGAGGAAAATCATATCCTGGAGTTCGTGACCCAGAAATACGCGTCCGGAAAGAGGCTCAATGAAGTGCTGATGATTGAAGTCCTGTCCGCCGCTTCGCCTGATGCTGATGTCGTCGCAATGTGGGAGCGGTCAATGCTGGACAACGGGTTGCATTGCGGAGAGCATGCGGTGCGCAATGTGATAGGGCAAATGACCGGTGAGTATTATGACTGCGGTTCTGCAGGAAAGCGTTTCCGCGACTGCGTCCTGATGGAAGAACAAGATGGCGCTTATAGGGTTTCGGCTATGATGCGCTCCGCATTGGCCAATCCGGATTTCA
>ULVA01065897.1_pt1 | contig 10919 bp, 6 predicted proteins | sample 1958811 | NCBI WGS metagenome assembly ULVA01 (sample SAMEA4835768, study PRJEB28245) | human gut metagenome | biome: gut microbiome; material: fecal sample | place: Denmark | collected 2008
GCGCGAAGTACTACGGCGTGGCCCCGACTGGCAACGGACGACGTGAAAATTTCCGTTCAAGTCCGATTCCGAGAATGCGCGCGACCTATATGGAAAATGGCAATGCCGACCCGGAAAGCATCATTGCTTCGGTTTCCAAAGGTATCTATGTCAATGAGTTCAGCAACGGACAGGTGAAAATCGGCGAAGGTGATTTCACGTTCTTCGTGCAGAGCGGCTTCCTGATAGAAAACGGAAGGCTTACCAGACCTGTCAATGATGTCAATGTCATCGGCAACGGGCCCCAGGCATTGAAAAATATTGTCGCTGTCGGCAATGACTGCAAGCTGAAGGATGCGGCCTGGACTTGCGGAAAAGGCCAGTCTGTGCCTGTTTCGTGCGGTATGCCGACGGTGCTCGTGAATAATCTGATAGTAGGAGGCGTGGCAGATGAATAATAAATTCAAGATGAAAGAAAGTTTGGACTTCGCGATAAGTGGTGCGGAGATAGAAATAGCGGACAAAAGCGTGCAGATGGCCCTGGATGCGGGCGCTTCAGCGGTGATGGTGTCATTGGACAAGGCGAAAACCGAGATTTATGCCTTGCTGGACGGGGAGATTGACAATATCAGGCAGACTGGAGACAGGTCATTGACCTTCAATATATATGCTGACGGAAAATACGGCACTTTTTCCACGAACAGGTTCGAGGAGGAGAGTCTCCGCGATTTCCTCTGCAAGGCAGTCGAGACGGTGAGGATGCTGGTGGCTGATCCGTTCAGGGGCTTGCCGGACAAGAAGGACCTTGCCACGGATGCTGTCAATGGTGATGAAATGGGGCTGTGCTGGTATGGTTATGATTCAGTTTCCCGCGATGAAAAATTGAAGATGGCAAAACGTGTCTCCGTGTTCGGGGAATTCTCGGCACCGTCTTCTGACAGGAGCTGGCGTGTGGTATCCGAGGAAGTGGAATATAACAACACATTGTCAGACACCTACTTGACAAGTTCTGACGGATGCCGTTGTCGCCAGACGGAGACCTCATTCGAGGTGAGCAGCCAGGTTACTGTCGAGGACAATGACGGGAACAAATACACCGGCCTGTGGTGGGATTACGATGTGAGTCCGGAGAAGGTGCTGTCTTCCGAATGTGGCCGCAAGGCTGTTGAAATGGCCGTGATGCAGATCGCTCCTGTCAATGCGGACAAGGGAAAATACACGATGGTGGTTTCTCGTCTGGTCTCAGGCCGTCTTCTCCAGCCTGTGCTCAATGCATTGAGCAGTCTGTCCGTCTATCAGAAGTCTTCATTCCTGGTGGATGCGCTGGGCAAGCAGGTCTTCAGCAAAGGCTTGAATGTGGTGGATATGCCTCTGGAAAAGGGCAAGAGTGGGGCAATCCTGTTCGAGACCGACGGGCGTGCCTGCAGGAACCGGGAGATTATCTCTGACGGCGTGGTGAAGGAGAATTTCACGAGCATATACATGTCCAGGAAACTTGGCATTCCGCCTACTTCCAGCTGCCCTAACCGCCCTGTCCTCCTGCCGTTTGTCTCCGAAGAACTGCTTGGTGGGGAGCGTGGTGGAGAGCTTGGCGTTGTTAATGGTGGTGGTCGTGGAGCTGAGCTTGGTGTTGCGAGTGGTGACGGACGTGGAGTTGAGCGTGGTGCTGGGCTCGACGGCTCCGGTCTTTGTGGTGATTGTGGTGGTGTGAGTGGTGATGGGCTCGGTGCTGTGAATGGTGGTGAGCGTGGAGCTGAGCTTGGTGAAATGAGTGGCTCCGGGCTCGGTGCTGGGCTCGGTGGGGAACGTGGTGAAGTGAGTGGCTCCGGTCTTTGTGGTGATTGTGGTGACGTGAGTGGTGATGGGCTCGGTGCTGCGAGTGGTGACGGACGTGGAGTTGAGCTTGGTGCTGTGAATGGTGGTGAGCGTGGAGTTGAGCTTGGCGTTGTGAATGGTGGTGGTCGTGGAACAGAACTCGCTGGTGGACTTGGCGCTGAGCGTGGACTGAAGGCGGACTCGTTTGTAAATGAGATTGCCCAGAAGGATATCCTGGACCTCTGCGGAAGCGGCATCCTGGTCACGGACTTCAACGGCGGCAACTGCAACAGCGCCACCGGTGACTTCTCCTACGGTGTTTCCGGCTTCCTCTTCGAGAACGGCAAGATAACCTCGCCGATCGACAGCATGCTCATAACCGGCAACATGACAGACCTCTGGAGCAACCTCCTCGCCGCCGGCTCCGACCCAGTCCCTGGAATGAGCCGTCAGGTCCCGACCCTCGCCTTCAGAGACGTCACCTTCAATGCATAAAACCATAAAGCATGAAAATCTCGGTAGCGCGATTCATCCGTAAAACCCCGCCTTCTTCCGGACAAGTTGTTGATTTTGAGTAACTTGTCCGTGAAACCCTGCCTTTTTACGGACAAACTCTAGATTCTCGGTCAACCAATATCAGTAATAAGACCTTCAACGCATGAAACCGGAAAGTGTGAAAATTACCCGTAAATCATCACGGAAAATGTGAAATTTATGAGGGTTTTTAGTGCGGATTATGTGAAAATCTCGGCAACGCGATTCATCCGTAAAACCCTGCCTTCTTCCGGACAAGTAGTTGATTTTGAGCAACTTGTCCGTGGATTCCCACCTTTTTACGGACAAATTACTTTATATTCTACAAATTGGCATTATTTGTGGAGTGTGTAGGGCATTAAATAAACTGTTCCTATGAATGTTAAGACATATTCAGAAAAAGAGAGACGCTGCAATGCGAGTTTTCTATCAGCTGGCCCATATTGGCACGCATATACTTCTGGAAAAGAAACGCCGTTGCTATTCTCTTGTACTCAAGACTTTGCATTTGCCATGAATGTCGTGGCCCAAGCATCAAACGAGTTCAAAGGTGTAACAATCCTCGCCTTTGAAATATTGAACAATCATTTTCATTTCGTGTTGTCCGCAGAAGAATCGGAAATATTGGAATTCTGGAACTATTGCCGCAGGCGAATAGGGCGGTTCTTTCCATCTGCAAAAGGCATTGACTTGTCACTGAGGCAGATAGAAGTCCTCTCGTCATTGCGCAACTGTATCATTTACACAAATCGGAACGGATATGTTGCTGATCCTTCTTATACGCCGTTCAGTTATCCTTGGGGAACGGGAAGATGCTATTTTCTTGATGCTCCAAGTGGAGTCAAGTTCTCTGAAATGAAGTTTGATGATAGAAGACGAATCCTTCGAAGCCGTTTTCCCGGATTGCCGAATGACTGGGTGATTGTCAATGACTATGTTTCTCCATTTTCGTATTGCGCAGTCAAGTTTGGCATGGCTATGTTCCGAGATGCGCATCACTATTTTGCGATGCTCAGCAAGGGGGTAGAGTCATACTTTGAGTTTGCTGCTGAACTGGATGATGGCGAGTTTCTTACGGATGCTGAACTGTTTACGCAGATAATGAAGTGTCTGAAGCAGAGTTATGGCGTGACTGCACTGCACGACCTGACACGTCCACAGAAACTTGACCTTGCCAAGAAGTTGCACTTTGATTTCCGTTCTTCCAATGGTCAAATCCGCCGTGTACTGGCTCTATCTCAATATGATGTGGATGCCCTGTTCCCACTTTCGTCCTAGCATTATTTGACAACTAACCGCCAACTTGTCTGTAAATTACTCCATTTTTCTGGGCGGAGTTTGTAATTCCTGATTTTGGTCGCTTTGTGAGGTAGCTGGCATCTGGGAAATTCAGGTGGCATGTGTCTGGGAAATCCAAGTGGCATGTGTCTGGGAAATCCAAACTGCGTCGGTCAGTAAACCTCAAGCCACGTTTGTCCGTAAGACCACAGTCCGCGTCTGTCCGGGAGACCCTACCACGCGTTTGTCCGTGAAACCCCGCCTTCTTCCGGATAAGTATTCCATTGTTTCTAAGCGGCTGAATACTGAAGCGTTTTTCACCATAAAACTGCCCTCGTCCTTCGTTTAAGGTCACAATCTGTGATTTTGAACATTCCTACATGGTCAACTGAAACCTGCCATATTTATGTACATTTTTAATGTCGCAATTTGCGACCATAAGCGATCTTCCATAGCCCTGCGCTTCGTCATTCCCTTGCACGGTCTTCCGTTACATGAGATGTCACCTTCAATGCATAAAACCATAAAGCGTGAAAATCTCGGTTGCGCGATTCGTCCGTAAAACCCCGCCTTCTTCCGGACAAGTCGTTGATTTTGAACAACTTGTCCATGGAATCCCGCCTTTTTACGGATAAACTGTAGATTCCGGGTCAACCAATATCAGTAATAAGACGCAAACCAATTGGATTACCCTTTGTTGATTCTTTCTACCAATTCGTCAGGAGTAAGTATCTCCATCTTTGAGAAGCCAAACCACTTTTTGCCCAAGTCCTTGATAGATGCGCCAATGTGATAAACATCATCATCAATGCAGAGGAAGCGGTCGTGTGACAATCGGAATGTTTCAACATCAACCGGTGCATATTGAGCGTTGTGACGGTCAATGTCAAGCTGAAATTGACGGCTTATCTGCTGAGTATATATGACTGCAGAAACGCCTTCTCCTCTTTTATCGAGCAATGTCAATACAGTCTCGTCAACATAGTTGTCGATAAGGATAATTCGTCTCTTTGCACTCTTAATCAAGTCGGACACGAAAGTATAGGCATCATAAATTTGCCCATTGTAGAACACACCTTGCTTCGGTTTTGCGTTGCCCTCATCCAATCTGCGGAATACTTCTTCTATACGTTTGTCGGATTCTTGCATGTGTTGTTGCATTTCCAATTGATGGTACTCCATTGTTGAAAGACGTTGGAAAACTTCTGCATTTGTCACCATGAAACGTCTCATTGCAACAAATGCATCCATAATTCGTATGCTTACACGAATTGAGGTTTCACTTCTAAGAACAGTGGAGAGCATAGCCACTCCCTGCTCCGTGAAAGCATATGAACGAACTGTTGAGTGCTTCAAACTATTGAACCGATCACAATTTGTGACCAGTTCATTCATTTCTTCCTTAGTCAGTTGAAAACGAAAACGTTCAGGAAATCTCTCCATGTTACGTTTTACAGCTTGATTTAACACCCTGGTTTCCACTCCATAAAGTTCAGCCAAGTCTCTGTCTATCATAATCTGCTTTCCACGAATAGACATTATTCGACTTTCTACAGGAGTAGTAACTACGACTTCATCATTTTGTAACCGGTCGCAATTTGCGACCAGTTCGCAGTTCTCAGTCTTTTCTGTTATATCTGCCATATTTATGTTTATTTTTGAGATCACAAATTGTGACCTTAAACGTGTTGTTATTTATTATTGCATGCAGCTGTGGTTGTACTCAATCTTGGCACTGCAGCATCGACTCCGGTGCAATCTCGAGTATCTTGCACAACTTCGCAGCCATCTTCAATGTGGGCATAGCCCGTCCGGTAACATAGGCATTGATTCGGGATGGGGAAACCGACATTTTTTCTGCCAACGCCTTCTGGGACATATTCTTGCGGATAAGCCCGTCCTTTATCAGGGACTTGACAGATCTTCGGTTTTTATGTTCGTCCAGTCCGTCATCAGTCTGGACACTGCTCAGGTTTTTATAATCATCTCTCACATTCCCGTCGCGGAGTATTCCGTAATTTCGGTCTGGGTCGTAGCCGTCCACAATAGTTCTGGTATGACTGTGGTAATTCTCTTCGCGTGACTCTGCCAAATATCCGGAACACGGCTTGCCGTAGGAATCATTGTCAGTGCCTATAGCAAGCAGTTCATTTCCGATTTTGCGGATCTCATTGACAATCATTAACTCCCGCGATTCAGACGGACGCTTCATTCCGCTGGAATATGCGGCCAAAAGACTTTGCTGTATGCCGAGTCTTCTTGCTACTGCGGACAAGTTCAATTCCGGATGTGAAAGCAGAATTCTGGATATGCCTTCCGGTTCAGGATTATCATATTCGAAGCTTTCGTTTGAGATGTCCTCGTTGAGCGAATACCAATGTACGCCGTCATCCTCGATTACGTAATCGTCTCTGTTTTCCGCATTCAACAGATTACGATAGTAAAGGAGTGACTGCCACAATGTCCTTCCGTCATCGAACTGAGCATATATTCTGCTTCCCTCGAACCATATCTTCTTGATCCGCATAGCTTGCCTCCCTTATTTTCCTTACAAAGTTAGGATATATTTTCATATCTATAATACAAAATTTAGAAATTTTCGCAACGAACAGATTTTCCGGCCGAAAAAACTTTCCAAAATTTTCCGCGTTACAGTGCGGTCATAAATAAATTAGAATATTTCAACAAAGAAATAACTGCTAACAATTATTGAATAATCGACAAAAGAGAAAAAGCATTTTTTCATACAAAGCTAGACACTTTTAAACGAAATGTTTTTATATTTGCAATTGTCGGGCATGTATGACTTAACCGACATGAAATAATATACTAATTTCATGTTACAAAGATAGTTATACAACGCCGACAGACATATTATAGACGTTACTGACGTTTTTCTTTCACGATACAAACTTGGCGGTTTGACGAATTACAGAAAGAGGAAACGGCAACGGGAACGTCCACATGCGATGACACATCAGTCATCCGCGCCGGTGAAAGGCGTGGAGATTTGCTGTATATCATCCTGGCGTGGGCTAATGCGTTGCTTATCTTTTCTGAAGGGCACGCCAAGGCCTGTATCGTGGGATAAGCAAAAGCAAGACTCCCACGTCTTTTTTTTGTATCCGCCATTCTGGGGAGGCATTGGCACCAACACACAAACTAATGATTGGTAACAACTACCAAGATGAAAAGCCAGGCTATTGCCCTCCTGAAATCAATTTAATTCTGATAGATTCAAAATCCCCTTTCGCTGTCGCTGAAGGCAGTACCGGCAACGGTCTCAATGTCGGTGTAGCCGGATGGGGAGAAGGCGATAATTTCAGCGGCGATGCCGACTGATAAAATAATGATCAACAAACACTTAAAAACCAATTAATATGAAATCACGATTTCTTGTTTTGTGTCCGACATTGGCGGTTCTGCTTGCCGGATGCGCGAAAGAACCAGTCGTGGGACCAATTGTAGATGACTCCGGCCTCATACCGCTGAACATCGACGGTTCCATCAACCAGATTCAGACCAAGGTCAATGCTGCCGGCTTCGTGGACAAGGACGCGCTGGGCCTCTTCGCCGTGAACTACAGCGAGGAGAACACCGTCGCAGGCACACTTGCAGACAACGGAAACCAGGCCGACAACGTCAAATACGTCTTCGACGAGGCCGCCAACAAGTGGACCCCGACGAAGAAAGTCTATTACAAGGACGTCAATACCAATGTTGACCTCTACCTCTATTATCCGCACCAGTCATCCGTGACCGAGGTCAATGCCGCCAACTTCGAAGTGCAGAAGGACCAGAGCTCAGCCGCTACCGCATCATCCCTCTCCGGATATGAGGCCTCCGACTTCCTCTGGGGCAAAGCGGTCAATATCACCCCTTCCGAGAACAAGGTCGCAGTCCAGCTGTCGCACAAGATGGCCGCTGTCAATGTCGTCCTCGTGGAAAAGGAAGGCTTCGCTGAAGGCGAATTCGCATCCCTCGAAAAAGGAATCATCCTGACCAATACCACCCGCAAGGCCAAGATCAATTTCGCGACCGGCGAGGTTTCCGCTTTGGGCAATGCCCAGCAGGACGGTATCGTGATGTGCCCGCAGAGCAGCGGCGCATTCAGGGCAGTGGTAGTTCCGCAGACCGTGGAAGCCGGCGAGAAACTGTTTGCGATTACCATCGACGGCGTATCATACGGCTTCAGAAACAGCGCTGCTTCAGTAACTTACGCTGCCGGCAAGCAGACTGACGTCACCATCAACATCAAGAAGAAAACTCCGGCGGGCGAATACGAACTCACCCTCGGCGACATCAAGATTGCCGACTGGACAGAGGACAAGAACACTCATGGTGGAGAAGCCCGTCAGTATTTCGTGGTGAACCTTACCGAAGCCGGAACACTTGGCAAGGTGATTCGCAGTTTCAAGAAGAACCCGGACAAGATCCGGAACCTGAAAGTGTCAGGTCCGATTACCACTGAGGATTTCTACTTTATGCGTGATTCGATGGCAATTCTGGAGGCGATTAACCTTAAGGAGGCCAAGGTGGTGAATGCGAAGTATGATAGTAGAGGAAAAACTAAGGATGACATTATTCCTGATGAAGCCTTTAATATTAAGAAGACTCTGTCTCATTTCTCGTTTCCGGAGAAAATAACATATATCGGTCCCTTGGCGTTTTCTTACACAAGTCTATCAGGAGCACTGATAATGCCAGATGATGTTACAGAAATTGGTACTTGTGCCTTTTCTGGCACATTGATTGGTAGTGTCTCTTTTTCGCCAAGACTTAATAGAATCGGTGATTATGCATTTGAGCAGTGCACTTCCTTGACAGGGACATTGACACTGCCTGAAACATTGACCTATATCGGCAATAATGCGTTTTCTCGCTGTTCTTTTACAGGCGAATTGCATTTGCCGAATAGTTTGGAATATATCGGCTATCGTGCGTTTAATTCTGCAGGAAACTTTGTTGGAGGATTAAGAATCCCTGATAAAATAACCAAACTAAATGGTGCTACATTTTATGGAGGTTTTAGTGGACATTTGGATTTAAATAATGTGATAGAATTCGGTATGGAAGAGTTTAGTGTATGTGGTTTTACTGGAGTATTGATTATTCCGGATGGAACAATTAAAATTCCTAACAATTTTATGCAAGGTTCATCTACGCTTTCTAAAATTATTTTTCCTTCTTCATTAAAACAGATAGGAAGTTGTGCTTTTGAGGGTCAAAGAAGACTTTGCGAAGATATTATTTTTCCAGAAGGTTTAGTATCAATCGAAGAAAGGGCCTTTAATCGATGCACTAATATTCCACGCATTGAATTACCTTCTTCATTACAGACGATTAATAGATTTGCCTTTAATGAATGTTATAACATCTCTAGTATTGTCTGCCATGCCGTGGAACCACCGTCCGTTATAAAAGGTGCCTTCGATGGCGTAGCCAAAGATAATTTCACGGTCGAAGTCCCGGCACAGTCCGTGACACGCTATAAGACTGAATCCGGCTGGTCTGACTTCCGCAGAATCGCAGCACACTATGATTTCTCAGTAAGCCGAGACAGAGTGCGCACACTTAACGCTGCTGAGTCAAGGACATTGACACTGCGCGCCCCTGCGAACTTCAACTGGAGCATAGAAAGCAAGCCTGACTGGGTGACTGTTACCCCTGCATCAGGCACAGGCAAGGCTGATATCACAGTATCTGTTCAGCAAATGGCCCGGACAACTGATCAATTTGAAGTAAATGAAGGTACCTTCAACAGCCCTACATACAAGAACTACGCAGGCAGAAGCGGCGAGATTGTCTTCAAACTTGACGAGAAAGACTATCGTTGTACATTGGATGTGGAGCAGTATGATGCAGACTATTCCGATGGCGAAGTCATGACATTGAACACGGCGACCAACGGCCCCGGCATTGACATCGTCTTTATCGGAGATGGCTATGATGCCAAGGATATTGCCAAAGGCACATTCAAGCAGAATACCGAGGACGGCTTCAAACATTTCTTCGGAATTGAGCCGTATTCTACATACAAGGATTATTTCAATGTCTATGCGGTCGTTTCCAAGTCTGACGACAGCGGCATCGGTACGGTCAACACTGTGATTGACACCAAGTTCGGCAGCTATTTCACGCAGAACCGCATAAAGGCTCCAGCTGCTGACAAATGTTTCAAATGGGCGAAGCGTGCTGATGCGTCGATGGACCTCAGCAAGTCTCTCGTGATTATGCTTATGAACACTTCTACATACGAAGGAGTGACGATGATGTATGGAGACGGCTCCGCTATTGCCTGCTGTCCTGTAAGTACTGATGCCTATCCTTATGATTTCCGCGGCATTATCCAGCATGAGGCAGGCGGACACGGTTTCGGTAAACTCGGTGACGAATACATCTACCATAATGCATTTATCCAGACGTGTAACTGCATAGATGGCTGCGAGCACCCGCAGGGTGACGATGACACAAGTACTTCTTATGGCATGTACAAATCCAAAGGCTGGTACAAGAACCTCTCCATGACCGCAGATGCCAAGCAGGTACCTTGGGCACATCTCATCTATCATAAGAACTACTCCGACAAGGTGGATATGTATGAGGGCGGCTATATGCACACACGTGGCGTATATCGTTCAGAGGCAACAAGTTGTATGAACAACAATATCCCGTATTACTCCGCGATAAGCCGCCAGGCCATTGTCGAGCGTATTAAGGCGTACGCAGGCGAGGCATTTGACTTCGACGATTTCGTGGCCAAAGACTCCTTCGAGGTTGGCACCATGTCATTGGCAAGAGACTTCGACTGGACCTTCGGCGTGAATCCGAACATGTTCCGCGCGAACGGCGACGGCCCTATCTACATGGGTGAGCATCCTAATGTAAAATAAATTATCAGCACAATGAAAAAATCAATATACCTTATAATTGCGGCAGCTGCATTGATTTCCTGCTCCAAGTCCGAGCCAGCCGAGGTCAATGCCGATGAACTCCGGTTCGACATCTCTTATCCTGCCACGAAAGCGACCGCTTCCTCTTTCGAGAACGGTGACGCAATTTCGCTCTATGCAGTGGAATATGCCGCTGACGGCACACAGATGCCGCTTCAGGTCGGCGGAAACTATCTGAACAATGAGAAGATTACCTGCAGCGGTTCGTCCTGGACTCCAGAGCGAAAGCTGTTCTGGAGCGAGCGTCCATGCGATTTCTACGGCATTTACCCATATCAGAATGTGACCTCCATCGAGAGCTATCCGTTCTCGGTGGCGACTGACCAGTCCGGAGACGGCTACGAGGCTTCCGATCTGCTG
>ULVA01036503.1_pt1 | contig 10881 bp, 7 predicted proteins | sample 1958811 | NCBI WGS metagenome assembly ULVA01 (sample SAMEA4835768, study PRJEB28245) | human gut metagenome | biome: gut microbiome; material: fecal sample | place: Denmark | collected 2008
CCCTGGATAGGCAAAGATAAATCTGCCTCACGGAGCCATTCCGAAGCGAAAGACTTCACTATCCTGAAGGTTCCTGCCGAGGCATCCAGCCATTCCTTATAGTTGAGCAGCAGCTTATACTGCCCCTCATATTCCAGAACAAACACCACGTGGCGAGGCATGTTCCTATCGATAAAGAGGAAGACATCATCCGGACAATCCTGCGACTTCAGCTGCGCAGAAAAGACCACAATCTCGTGAACCTCCTTGCCATCTGCCACATTGAGAGTGGAAGGCGCCAGCTTATAAAGCCACTTGATAGCCACCACATCATCTACGAAGTGCTGCTTCATCTTCGCATTCACTTCCAGATGCCTGTAGAAAGCGTTCTTGGGAACGGGCTTGCCTACAAACGTGGTTGGAGGATAATGTAAATCTATCATACTATCTGATAATTAAGAATGTTATTAACTCAAAATCATCCAGCCCCTTGGCATCTCCCAGCAAGGCACTCGTCTCGCCCATGGAGAACAGGCTGTCGATATCCGACTCTTCCTTCACAGAAATGATGCTGTCAACCGCCTTCGCCAACATATCACTATAATGGCTCATCTGTCGGCCGTCAGCCGTTTCCCGGTTGATGATGGCACATAACTCCTTATCCGGCTGACTCTTGCCTCGGCAAACGTGGCGCATCACATCGAGCAGTTTCTTAGGCTGCAGGTGGTCGCAGATGACGGAGCCATCTTCGCCCAGATACACCATATAGAACGGATGCAGCAGGTTCTTCCTGTCGATATTGATATTCCTGTTTCTATTCTTCAGGATGAAGATAACACCCGGCTTGGCGTTCTCCGAACTGGCCACCACCGCATTCATGCCAAACGGCGAGTGCTCTACATTCGGATTTTCCTTGACGTAAGCCAGCAGGTCGAGGCGGAATTCATTCAAGCCCAAATCCATGATGTTGATGCCGGTATCCATATCCTCTATGTCTATCACTTCTTCCTGAAGTTTCTTGAGCTGGTTCTTGCGGTATTCCAGGTCGCCCTTCTCGTTCTGCGACAACAGGTTGTCGTCGCCCGTACTGGTGAGGACGGTGGCCTTCATACGGCTCTCTACACGGCCTTTCAGTTCGATATACTGGTCCAGCTCCATATCCGGCCAGTAGTTGACCAGCTGGATGACATCGTTTCTGCTGCCGATACGGTCCACACGGCCGAAGCGTTGGATGATGCGCACTGGATTCCAATGGATATCATAGTTGATGAGGAAATCACAATCCTGCAGGTTCTGGCCCTCGGAAATGCAGTCGGTGGCAATGAGCACATCAATCTCCTCGGTGGCATCCGGGAAGAGAGCAGCCCGGTCTTTCGATACGGGCGAGAAATAGGTCAGCACATTATTGAAACTCATCGGGAACTTCGGTATGGTGCATTTGCCATCCGTAGAACCCGTGATAAGCGCCACATTCAACCCACAATCCGCCTTGATGCGTGCTGCCAGCTGGTCGTACAGATAGTTGGCGGTATCAGCAAAGGCTGTAAAGATAATCACCTTCTTGTTGCCCGGATTGATGGGATGCTCAAACTTGTGTTTCAAATCTTCGATGAGCATCTGCAGCTTGGAGTCGTGCTCGGGAGAAATATCCTGGAGCATAATCTGAAGCAGAGCAAGATTCTCCTGGTCGCTGCGAAGATCACGTGACCAGCGAATCACATCAATATCCCGGAGGTTGATTTTGGAATTTCTGCCCACAAATGGGTCGTTATCGCTATCTGCGCTATCCAAATCATCCGTAAACTCGGTAACATCCACAGAACCGCTGCACCCGTTGCTTTCAATGGTATTCAGCGTTTCGTCTATATATTCCAGGATGCGCTGCAAGGTAAGACGGAAGGAGTTGACGCGTTTGAGCAGGTTGGTAGCCATCAGCTTGCGGAGACCTTTCTCTCGTCCGTCGATAGAGATACCCGAGCCTTCCATATTGATTTCATAATCCTCCTTCACGCTATCAAAGATATAGAGTGAGGGCGTATAGATGCTCAGATTCAGCCTGTTCAGCTGTTCAGCAATTTCGCTGAAAGAGATGCTATCGCCCAAATCCGTCAACTTTGGGCGGCGGGATATAGGAGCCAATCTTTTAGGGAACTTACCGATATCCTTCGTATCGTAGTATTTCACGATGTGGCTTCGGCTTCGGGCGATGGTAACCGCATCCAGCAATTCGAAGAAATCGAAGTTCAGTTCTTCAAGCAGGCGTTGCGTGGTGCGCTCTTTGGGCTGCAACTTGGTCCATCGGTTGTAAGCCAACTGTGCAGAGCGGAACACATCATCTATGCTGCGGTCGATGTCAAGAACCTCGTTGATTTGCTCAGCATGACCTTCGTATGCCAGTTGCAACTGGTTCTTCAGGTCGTTGAAGCGGTTGTTGACAGGAGTAGCACTCAGCATCAGGACTTTTGTCTTGATTCCTGCTCTAATTACCTTGTTCATCAGTCGCTGATAGCGGTTTTCCTTCTTCTTCTTACCATCATCCAATATATCCAGGTTGTCAGCCTCATCATCCTCGTCATCCACATTACCGCCATTACGGAAATTGTGGCTTTCGTCTATGACTATCAGGTCGTAGTTACCCCAGTTGATTCTTTCAAGATCAATTCCGTTTGACATACCTCTGTCTCGGCTTAAATCGCTGTGAAACAGGATATCATAACGAAGGCGGTCGGCCGCCAAAGGGTTGTTTTTGTAATTAGTCTTGAAGGTGCTCCAGTTGTCATAGAGCTTCTTAGTGCATAATACGAGCACCGACTTGTTGCGGTTTTCGTAATACTTGATGACGCTCAGCGCCGTGAAGGTTTTACCCAGACCCACAGAATCGGCAAGGATACAACCATTGTATTTTTCGAGTTTATTGATGATAGCCAGGGCTGCATCTTTTTGGAAATTATAAAGTTTTTTCCAAATCACACTCTCCCGGAAGCCGGTCTTCTCGTTAGGAAGAACATCCTCGTTGATATCATCGAGAAACTCGCTGAAGATATTATATAGCGTAATGAAGTAGATAAACTCAGGTGAATTTTCCTGATAAACGGTTTCTATGTATTCCAGCACCTTGGCAGTTACATCTTCAAACTTATCGCCATTCTTCCACTGTTCGTTAAATACGTTCAGATATTGCTCGGCGAAAGGTGAGGGCATCACATTGATCATGGAATAAACGCTATTACCCCGCTCGCATCCTAGTTCTGTGGTAGTAAACTCATTGAAAGGCACATAGGCATAAGGAGCATTGCCGCTGACAATGAAGAATCCGCCCATTGTTTCCTGCGACACATTCGACTTGAATTTCACCTTGCGTCTTATCCAAGCGGCGCATTCCTTGGCGATGGCTTTCTGTTCAAGTTTATTGCGAAGCTTGATTTCAAAGTCAGAACCATATAGGGTGCGCTCGCGGTATAGTTTGGGAATGAAAAACTCCCTTTTTTCCTTTCTGATTTTATCTTTGACGAAGGTGGGCGATGTGAAGATGAAACGCAGTTCGTCTATGCTTTCGAATTCTTTCTTCAGAGCTTCGAAAGCATAGATGGAAAACGAGGCAGCCGCTATGGAAAGGGATGCACCTTCAGACATTTTTGTCTTGAGGTCGTCCATCATTCGTTCTGAAATGTTGTTGATTGTTTTTGGAAGTTCCATGATTCCCTATTTCACTCTTTACTACATTGCCTTTGGTTGGGGGGCGTTGTCAGCGATGTCTCAACTGGTTTTAGTTTATCATCTTGCCTGCATAGAATTGAATCCCTGCATGCCGCAACGTTTGATAGATATAGCCCTCCAGGTCAATCTTAGGCAAAGATACGAAGAAAAATTCAAGTACACTTGAAAAAATAGCCAAAGATGGGCAAAAATTCAAGTGTACTTGAAAAAATAAGAGGGTCTCCCTTGTAAAGCAGGGCTTGGTAAGGTGCTTTTATAGGGTAGTTTTACACAAGACCTTTCCAGTAATTTGTCTGAGATCAGAAAAAGATGGTCATGGTGTTCACTTTCTATACCCTCTCAGTCCGTACCACAGCAAAACAAACTCACAGAAAAGCGCCACAACCCATGTGAACTGCCAGGAGCCTATCCAGTCGGCAAGCATTCCCTGGATCACAGGGAATACGGCTCCACCAAACACGCCCATCATAAACACGCCCGAGGCACGCGACGTGTATTCGCCAAGACCATCAACGGCCAGGGTAAACACGCAGCTCCACATGACGGAATGGAAAAGCCCTACCGAGGCAAGAAGCCAAAGGTTTTCCGTCAGCATGGCGGCAGTCATGAGCGCTATGGCGCCAAGCGTGACGGTGATGAGCATCGGACGTGGTTTTATGTTTTTCATGGAGGCAGAAACCATACGACCGACTAGGAAACCGCCCCAGTAGATTGTGGCAAGCAGGGCAGGCGACAGAGCAGTTCCGCTGGCAGTGAGTTCCATAGCGTGCAAGTTGATGTTGTTGCCAATGCTCACCTCCGTTCCCACGTAGAAGAAAATGGTTATGACCCCATACTTTAGATTGCGGAACGACCATACGCTTTTTGTTTTTTCTCCAGTAGATGTTCCTTTGTCGGTTTCAGCCGACGAAGAACGTGTGCCCTTGATGTCGGGCAGGGCAAGTCGGCGTGTGGTCATTGTGGTGACGACAATACAGAGCGTCATGAGTATGAAGGGTAGGGTGAGCTGCGATGCGGTGACGCTGTCGAGAGGCACTCCCGCGAACATGATACCAGTGACAAAGAGAGGGGCTATGGTCGTGCCAAATGAGTTGACGGCACAGGTGAAGTTCATTCGCTGTACCGCACTTGTGCCAGGCAACGGATAGGCTGCGATATATGGATTGATGACCACCTGGAGCATGGCCGCAGCTGTGCCCATAAGAAATGACCCCATGAGAAATACGAAATAGCCAAACGGCACGAAGTCGCCATTTACTACAATACCAGCTTCGCCGGCATACTCCGCGCAAAAAGCAGAGGCTGTGTAGAACAACAAGCCTCCGACCATCACGATCAGCGAGCGGATAAGTGTGCGCTTGTAGCCAATGAGGTTGAGCATTCGTCCTGTGCGCGAACTGTTGAGCAGATAGCCAAGGAAGAAGGCGAAGGAAATGAGGGTGGTCAATGAGTTGCGCATGGTGGTGGCATCGGAGAGGAACGCTACCTTGAGCGGACCTTGACACTGGCCGTTGACAGTAGTAAGAAAACCTACAATGAAATAGATGAACGTGAGCAGCAGGAAAGGTCCTGTGGTCTTTAGGCTTAGCGTTTTCATACGGATGTTAGTTTTGGGTGAGATGGTTGCTGTGGGGAGTCCTATGAGGTGGGACGAGGGATTGCCCCACCTCATAGCAACTAACTTGTTTTTACAATATTTTCTCGAGGGTCTTCATCGCTCCCTCGTTCTTGATGCTCTCTACCATCTGCAGGTAGGGCTGTGTGAAGTTGTCGGCCTCACGCAGGTCGGTGCTTCGGAACGGAGAAAGGGCAAGGAAGTCAAGAGGCTCATTGCTTGCGATAAGCTGCTGGTCGTTGGCTGTAAGCCACGGGTCGGCTACTTCAAACTGCTCGCCATTGTCGTCCGTGTGATATTTGAGATAGTGGCGATAGGCTGCGAATAGATATGCCACGCGGATGAGCTGTTTGTCATCGCTGATCATCTTTTCAAGGTTGGGCATCACATACACAGGAAACTTCGATGCTCCGTCGAAGCAAAGACGAGCCACCTGGTCGCTGACGGAACGGTTGCCGAAACGCTCGCAGAGAGTCTGCTTGTAGAGTTCAAGGTCTGTGTCCTTGGGAGCCGGTACGTAGGGAGTGATGTCGATGTCCATAAACTGACGCACAAACTTGGCTATACGCTCGTCGTGCATGGCAGCGTCCACCTTGCGGTAGCCATAGAGGAAAGAAGGGTAGGAAAGCAATGTGTGAGAGGCGTTGAGAAGAGAGAGTTTCATGTTCTCAAAAGCAGTGACGTCGTCTGTCATCTGTGCGCCGACTTTCTCCCATGCGGGGCGACCAGCAGCAAAGTTGTCCTCGACGACCCACTGTATGAAGTCCTCACAATATACAGGCGCCTTGTCCTCTGTGCCATTCTCCTCGTTGAGTCGCTTGATGTCCTCGGGATGTGTGGCTGGAGTGATGCGATCGACCATAGAGTTGGGGAAAGTCACGTTCTCCTCCATCCATGCCGCAAGCTCCTTGTCCTGCGCCTCTACAAACGACATGAAAGCGCAGCGGGCCGTATTGCCATTGTGCTGAAGATTGTCACAAGAGAGGATGGTGATAGGGCCTGAGCCTGAGGCCACGCGGCGACGAAGTCCCTCGGCCACATAACCGAATGCAGTCTGCGGGTCGTCTGGATGCTCCAGATCGTGGACCACCTGCGGATTGTCGAGCATAAACTCGCCAGTCTGGCGTGAGATGTTATATCCACCCTCGGTGATGGTGAGCGTGATGATACGGATGTCAGGGTCGGCTATCTTGTTGAGTATGGAGTTCTTCTCCTCAATGCCCCAATACAGTTCTACAAGAGCCCCAAGACGGTAAACCTCGTTGTTACCGTCGCGCCCACATACGGTAAGTGTGTATTCGCCATCCTGCGCCTTGAGTGCCTTGTACAGCGGCTCGTCTCTCTCCAGTATCATTGCCCCGCAGATGCCCCAGCCGTGCTGGGTGGGATCTTCAAGCAGATGGCTTGTCATGTATTCGAGATGAGCACGATGAAAGTTGCCTACACCGAAATGAAGGATGCCTGCCTTGACCGAGTTGCGGTCGAAGGAATACGATTTGATTGTGTTTGCTGTCATTTTTATTTCTATGCTGTTAGTTGTTATTTTTTGGCTTTTTCTCTTCTCGCTTACAAAGTTAGGGCAAAAAATAATTTGGGAAAAGAAATATTTTATGAAAAAAAATGGGAACGTTTCCGCAAACGTTCCCAAAATCTGCAAACGTTTTAAATCGGGGGATCCATTGGGAAGGTAAGGTACAAAGTCTTATCTCCTACTCCCCAGTAGAACCCCGGTATTTCATAGCCGTACGCAAGACAACCTTTCTGTTCTCCGCCTCGGGATTGCGCACCTTCTCAAGCACAAGCTCAGCGGCGCATCTTCCCATCTCCATCAGAGGAGGCTCGACGGTAGTGAGTTGTGGAAATACGATGGTCGATAGTTCTGTCCCCGAGAATCCAGCCACAGCCACATCCTCTGGTACGCGACGTCCAAGCTCGCGCAGGCGGTTCATGGCGCCTATGGCAAGCGTGTCGGTGAAGGCATACACTGCATCAAAGTCCACGCCTTGTTGCACAAGACGATCTACTGCTGCCGCACCATCAGCAAACGTCATTCCTGTCTTGATGATAAGTTGAGGGTCGTATAGGCGGAACTTCTCCATGGCCTCGCGATAGCCACGACCGCGCTCCATGGTATTATACACGTTGTCAGGCCCATAGAGATAAGCTATGCGTTGGCGCCCAAGGCGTATCAGGTGTTCCGTCATAAAAAAAGCGTCATTGTTGTCGTCCACCAGCACTTGCGTCATATCTTCCATCCCGTGAGGGATGCGGTCGTAGAAGACAATGGCCATGCCTTCTTTGGCAAGTCGGCGATATGTATCGACATTATGCTTGTAGCTGCAGATGCTCACAATAAGTCCGTCAACCATAAAGTCCTCCATCATCTTCAAATGCTCTCCCTCACGCTCGTGGTCCTCGTCCGATTCGGCCATGACCACCTTCTGATTGTTGGAGAAGAGTATGCTCTGTATGCCAGCCACTACCTGCGAGGCGTATGGCGTGTGCATCTCTGGCACGATTACGCCTATTGTGTTGGTGCGTCCTGTCTTGAGGTTCAATGCCACAGGATTGCGACGATAGCCAAGCCGATCTGCCTCGTGCAGCACAGCCTCTCGCGTTTCGCGACGTATGTTTTTGTCGTCGGTAAGCGCCCGTGATACGGTCGAAACCGATATGTGCAGCGATTGTGCGATGTCTTTTATTGTTACATGTTTCATTGCTGGTAGATAATGATGGGTAATACTTGGTGAAAGATCCTAAACTTATCTAAAGTATTAGACGAAAAACATGTGCAATCGTTTAAGGGAAAACATTCGGTGTGGTGGCAGCCCCGATCACGACGGGAGACACGGCCTTTCGGTCGGCCCGCCTGATCATCGCCCAAGCCTTCCGTCTGAGTCAGCGCAAGAAGATCAATCGCATCTATATCTGCGTGCCCGTCTTTGCCGTCTCGCTCGCCCTGCTGGTCTGGCAGATCCAAAACCCCGATGGCTTCAATACGATATGGAAATATTTCGGGTGGGCCAATCAGACGCTGGCGGTCTTCACCCTGTGGACCCTCACGGTCTATCTCGCGCAGGAGAAGAAGGCATACGTCCTCACCCTCGTCCCCGCCTTGTTTATGACCGTCGGCTGTGTCTCCTTCCTCATGGTGAGCAATATTGCTTTCGCCTTGCCTCCTGCCGTGGGCTATGCCATTGGCGGAGGCGTGGGACTGGCTACCGCTCTGTGGTTCATGGTGTGGCTGAGGAAGATGCGTGCTGGAGCCAGGGAGTGATGCAGCCTATAGTGCATCGCGTAGCCTTTCGTTGCTGATGAAAATAGAGTTTTTCCTCTCTGCTACTTTTGGCCAGTCCCGATTTTTTTGATAACTTTGCCCGTCGAGATGTCCCAACGAAAGATTATCCATATCGACATGGATGCGTTCTTCGCCTCCGTGGAGCAGCACGACGATCCGTCCCTGTGCGGACTGCCGTTGGCTGTGGGGTTTGACGGGCCTCGTGGTGTGGTCTCTACGGCCAGCTATGAGGCGCGGCAGTATGGGGTCCATTCCGCCATGCCTATTGCCACGGCCAAGCGGCGCTGTCCACAACTGCGGATCGTCACGCCCCGTTTCGACCGTTACAAGGAGATCTCGGGGCGGGTGCACAGGATCTTCCTCGACTATACCGACCTGGTGGAACCGCTATCCATTGATGAGGCTTTTCTCGATGTGACGGAAAACCGCCACGGGGTCGCGCTGGCGACGGATGTGGCGCGCGAGATCAAGCAGCGCATCGTCGAGGAGACGGGGCTCACGGCCTCGGCAGGCGTGAGCTACAACAAGTTTTTGGCCAAGGTAGCCTCCGACTATCGCAAGCCCGATGGACTCTTCGTGATCCATCCAGCTAAGGCACAGGGCTTTATCGATAGCCTTCGGATAGAGCAGTTTTGGGGCGTAGGACCCAAGACGGCAGTTCGGATGCACCAGATGGGTATCTTCACGGGGGCACAACTCCGTCGCGTCTCGCGCCAGCACCTCGTCCAGGTGTTTGGCAAGGCGGGCCATATCTACTACGATTTCGCCCGGGGCATCGACCTGCGTCCCGTCGTCACTGGCCATGACCGCAAGTCGGTGGGCTGCGAGCAGACCTTCCTGAAGGATCTCCGCCTCTCGTCTGCTATCCTCATCGAGCTCTACCACCTTGTCTTGGAACTGGAGCGGCGTATCGCCAAGAGTGGATTTCTCGGCCATACGCTCACACTCAAGATGAAGTGGGGCGATATGACACAGGTGACGCGTAGTCTGACGCAGCCGGCTGCCATCCAGACCAAGGACGACATCCTGCCGCTTGCCAAACGCCTGCTCCGCCAGACGGAGTACAAGACACGATCCGTGAGGCTTATGGGAGTGGCGGTCTCCAATCCACAGGGTGGGGAAGGGGAGGGGGTCCGCCCCCAGTGGGTAGAAGGTTTCCTTCCTTTCCAAGAATGGGAGATGGAGGAATATCCCTATGGTAAATAGCGAGACAGAGTAGTTAATGTCAATAAAAATCGAAGCAATGCAATATCAAGTCACGTGCAAGCAATGCCACCAACTCTATGTGGTGGATACCAATCCTGGAACCACGATCCGATCCCGTTGTCCCTATTGTGGAACGGTGGCTACCATCGCCACGCCGATTCTGGGCCAGCAGGACACGAAGTCCTCCGGTTCAGCTTCTCCGCAGCGACCAAAGTCGAAGCCCGCGCCCTCGTACAGCCCTTTGTCCAGTTCTTCGCACCCATCGTCGCCCACGCCTTCTTCCCCCCACGCTTCTTCGCTCACCCGTCGGGTCGTGGTGCTGTTTTGTGTCGTTGCGATCTTCCTCCTCGTTTTGGCTACACTCCTCTATTGTGTCTTCAAGGGAATGAGTGCGTAGCAATTCTCTTTCCATTCGTAAGGCGGCCTCCACGCTATATGAGATACATTCCGATATGGGCATGAGTTTAATTTGCCTGTAACTTGCCAAGATAGGATGGTAATATAATAAACAAAGTAAGTGTAGCTGATTATCAAATAGTTATAGGGTGGATTCTAACTTGCCTGTAACTTGCCAATCCGCACAAGACGGCAGGACTGAAACTTCATTCTAAGTTCTTCGCCAGTGATAGTAGGCGTCGGTCAGAAGAGCGACACTGTCTCCGATTCGCCAATGGTGATCCGAAGAGTTGTGGAATAAGCAGAGGAAGGCTGCAGGTGTCGCAAGATAGAGGGGAAAATACCCTTCCTAACTGCCCCTAAAAATGAAGTTAACTTCATCGGGCTACGAAGTTAACTTCATCGGCCCACGAAGTTATATTCATAGGGCTACGAAGCTATATTCATTTTTTACCCCACTTTTGAGCCTATTCGAGTGCGGTGGTCCTGTTGCCTGACTTGCATGAGAAATTTGCTTGTTCGCGTGCGGCTTTCCGTCCCGAACCCGCCCCGAGACCATCCCGAAGGATGGACGATTGGTTTTTGGCCTCCCCCAAGAGGGCAGGAGGGGGTGCTCTTGCCCGCAACGTCCACTTTCGCCTTTCCTGCGCTATATATATAATAAGGAGAA
>ULVA01037864.1_pt1 | contig 10863 bp, 10 predicted proteins | sample 1958811 | NCBI WGS metagenome assembly ULVA01 (sample SAMEA4835768, study PRJEB28245) | human gut metagenome | biome: gut microbiome; material: fecal sample | place: Denmark | collected 2008
TCCACTCCGCTCCATCACCTGAAGCCGGCATATCAACTCTAATAATGCTAAATCTTTTTTCTGAATCAAAACATCGCATACCTCACTGGCATGTTCTTTTAAATAAGAAAGATAACGTTCACGGGCTTCTTCCTTTAATTCCACCGGATATGCCAGTCTGCAAAGTGCCATTCTGGCTGCAGTCCACATCTTCTCCTCAATGCAGATCCTCTCAAATATCATATCGTATGCGGCTGCATCTACCATCCGCTCATGAAAACACTGTCTTGCCCGGAAACCTTCCCCCGCAATATTCAGTGCAAATATATGTGCCGGTCCGATTTCTTCATAGGAATCGTAATATTCCGGATAGAAAAATAAGGCTTCCTTAAATTCCACTTCCAAATCAGCCCGAACCTGATTTAAGATAAGCTGTGCGCCACTGGCTTCTTCCATGGAAGAACGAAGCACCAGCCGCTTTAAGCTCCGGCAGTTCATAAAGGCATCGCTTCCTAATTCTTTTAAGAGACGCCCCATGGTAAGTGTTCGTAATTTGCGGCAATTATAAAATGCCAGATTCCCGATTTGTTCCACGGAATCCGGCAAAGAAATTTCTTCGATATCATTTCCGCATAATGCTTTCATAAAACTGTCCACTCCGCCGATGGTAACGGCATCTGCCGGAACATGTTTGCTTTCCGAAAAACAATATGCGCCTATTCTCTTTACTGTGAATCCATCTATCTGCTCTGGAATTACAACAACCGGTGTCGTCCCATATACACGCTCTATGCTTATGGAATGTTCATCCAGCGGCTGTATCTCATAGCTGTATGCTGTGTTCATCTTACGCTCCAGTTTCCTCATCTTTTCTCTGCTACAATATAACACATCCCCGGTTATCGCACAAGTTCCGTCATTCCGCCTTCTAAAATCAGACGGTTATCTTCATAGATTCCGGCAAACTGACTCATTGGAAGCGGGCTTACCCCCATTCCCACCTCAATGGTATAGCCGGGACGATTGTATTCCTGAATAAACCAGTCTTTGAAACCGGCATAACCAGATGCAGATGGGGTCTCTTCCACCCGGTACCCGCTGACCTCACCAAAGTATCCTGCAATTCTTCTGGAATCTGCCGGTTCATAGTCAAGATACCGCCAGTAAATCACTTCTCCCTGGGCATGATATGCCAGAATTAACGAAAAATTATGTGCTCTTGTAAATTCATAGACACTGCGGCTTTCCGGTGCCACAAGGGGAGCCTCTCCCACATAATCTCTTGGTGCCGGTGTTGTAAATCCCATGGCAAATTTAATGTTTCTGGCATTTTCCCAGCCCGCCGGAAATTGCAGATTCAAATCAATTCCTTCTATATTGGCTTTCCATCCATCCGGAAATGGAATCTTCGGATAATCAGCTGCAATGCGCTCTGCCTCTTCTAAGGATGCACCCTCTTCCAATACCCCATTCACTAAATCCACACCATCCGGGTTTACCATGGGAACAAGATACAGGGAAAATCCATAAAAAAGCCACGCTGCCTGCACAGTATAAAGCATGCGTCCCGCCGCAAATGCATGGGCATATTCTTCCGCAAATTTAAGCAGGACCGGTGTGGTAATCCATTCGTTGGCATGATATGCTCCACTGTAAAAGACTTCCCGCTCTCCTGTTCCAATCCGAAGATAGGGAATTTCCTTTCCCATCGCACTTTTTCCAATATTTCCCTGAACCAAGAAAGGATAGCGTACCGTAAGCCCTTCCAATATCCAGTCATTGAGATAAGAAGTGTAAGCCACATCTTCTGCTACAAGCGAAAAAGAGAATGGAATTGCAAGAATACTTCCGGTCCGCAGTGCCAGCGGATTTACTGTTGGATTGGCTGTCATAATCGCTGATACACTGGTGTCATAATTTGCTGCAATACCCCATAATGTATCCCCGGATTTTATTTCATGCATCGTATATCCTTTTAAATAGGGGAAAAGCTTTCCCCACACTACATCATCTATTTTACAGTTAAATTCTTCCCCGCTCTTTTTCCTTAAAAACTGCCGCAATGCCCTGCAGGTATTCTCTCCCAAAATTCCATCTTTCCTTATGTCATATCCCGCACGGTTTAATGCCAGCTGCACATACTGTACCAGCACGGAGCGTTCTCCCGGATTCAATACTTTCATTCTTTCACCTGTTTCCAGTCCTTCTTATCAGTATATGCAGATGTTTTCAAAACGTAACAAAGAATGTGCCCTGGCACATTCTCGCGCCTGCGGCGGTCGCTTGCGACATCTACCTTATACGCCGCAGTGCGCATCCTCGCGGAGCGTTTTTCACTTTACAGGAAAGTAATTTCCTGTAAAGTGAAAAAGCCTTGCAGTTTTCTGCAAGACTTCTTCTGGTTATGATATATAATACAATTTGTTTGTACCCTACGGAAATGATTTTGTTTTTGGAATTTACATTCCTGCTAACTGTTTGCCTAAGCTTTCGCATGCAGCGACTGCATCGTCATCCGGTGCTTCCTGACAAATCACACCTTCGCCATTTATAACGGTTGCTCCTGCGCTTGTCATACGGTCTACCCAGTCACGCATCCACTGTCCATCGCCCCATCCGTAAGAACCGAATAATGCGATTTTCTTTCCTGCTGCAAAGCCTTCTACTTCTTCAACGAATGGCTCCATCTCGCCTTCTTCTAAGACTTCTGCACCCATTGCAGGACATCCCATCGCAAATACGGAAGAAGCTTTTAATGCATCCATATCAGCTGTACTTACATCAACAACCTCTGCTTCTTTGCCAGCTGCTTCAATTCCTCTTCCAACAGCCTCAGCCATTGCCTGTGTGTTTCCTGACTGTGTCCAATAAACTACCTGAATCTTACTCATTTTTTCTACCTCCTAAACAGCCGCTTTCTGCGGCATGCTGTCATTATAAATACCAATGATATCCCGCATTCCCACTCCATTGGAGAGAAGCTGGATGATGGTCTCTTTTTCCATATCATAGCGTGCGAAAAGACGTTTCTTTTCCGGAACGTGCGCATACACTTTCCAGTAACCCTGATAGAGTGCATTCTGTCCATTCTGTTCCATAAATCCTCTTACATCTTCTACCGGATAGCCAAGCAGCACTCCCATTTCATGAGGAAAGCCAGGTTCTCCGCACATATAACCCTGGTAACGTTTCTGAAACGTACTGAGAATATTTCCGAGCGTAAAGTCCTGATAACCGGACTCCTGCAGCAGCTCTCGTATCTCTTTACGCATCAGATACGCCTCCAACGGTTTCTTCCGAAAAAGAAGGTAACGAGCTTTTTCCCTGGTCCTGAGCAGTAGCAGGAATGAAATTCCGGATTTTCTCAGGCACTGTTTTACCGCATCCTCCATGCCTGTTGAAACGACTAAGAGATTGGATATCTTTACTCCTGCGATCAATGGGGCACATTGTAACGCTAACTGCGTCTCTGCATTGTGTAAATCCATCTGTTGTACAATTTCCAGAATCTCTGTACTCATAGCTTCTTTTCCTTTCGTTCTAGTTAGTTATTTCTAACTTGTGTTTATCATAGCTAATTATATTTCTGTTGTCAACATAAAATGTGCGTGGTGAGAATTCTTTATCATATTAAGAATTTCAGTTAGTTTGATATGGTTTTAGTTTGGCTGGGTGGGGAGAAATTATACTTGTATAAAAATACCAGCAGTTTCGCTGCAATATTACATTTTCAAGTTCTACTCTACATTCTTCAAAGCTTCGTCCATCGGTATCTTCCGAATCTTCCGAAGGCAGAACAATGCCACTACGAAGTATGCTGCCAGTACCATAAGCAGTATTTTCCAGTAGATGTTCGGGTCATAGTAGATGCTCAGCCAGCCGGAGTAATCACTCATCATTGCCCGGTAGATGACATTGATGGTTTCTGTAGCAATTGCTTCACCCAGGATAACGGATATCACCACAATCCAGGTGGTGGCTGTCAGATATAATTTCCCGATTTCTCGGGTGTTGTAACCCAATATCTTAACCATGGATATGGATGACGCATTCCGCTCGATAATCAGCTTTGTCATCAGGTAAATAAGGATTGCTGCCAGTGCAACAGAAAATACATTCATCAGATAGAACATGCCGCCCATAGATACATCAAGCTGTCTTGATACCTTGGTGAGGTCATCTTCTGTAATGGTCGTCATGATATAGGCATCCTCAATATCGGTAATCTTCTTATTGGAGAAATATCCATTGAAATAATCCTCCTCTTTGTCAAATACATCCCGATATTCCTCTTCCGGCATAAAAATTGCCACTGCTGCCGGATACTCATAGATCCCAGCCACCTTAAACTTGTATTTCTTATCTCCATAAGTTTCCTTTAACTCAATAATATCGCCTTCTGCAAGCCGGTATTTTTCTGCATAACTATCCGAAATGTAGACACCTTCTTTTGGGAAATCAATGTCAACATAAGCACTGTCTTTTTCAACTCCATATACGCTGACCTCTTCGCTGCTGAATTCTGTCGGCATTGTCTTTAAACTACCGGCAAGATAAGCCTCTGCGCCATCTGTTTCCGTTGGAACCGGCGCTTTTAATACATACTGATAATCTGCAAGCATGTGGGACAACACTTCATCCTGATAATGGTCTAAAAGTGGTGACATCATCATGCCGAAAACCAGCAGAATTTCTGCAAAAACAATACCGATAAATAAAGTCAGGTAGCCCGCACGGTTCTGTAAAATAATACGGATACGGAACCGGTTAAAGAATTTGAAATGCGGCAGTTTTACTGCTTTTTTCCGCTTTCTTCTGCTCAAATCCCTGCGCAGGAAATTCAGTGGTGAAATACGCAGTTTGGAAGAAATCAAAAGCAGATTTATAACAATCATTATGATTGCCGGAATCACCGTTGTCAGGATAAACGCATCCCCATTCCAGATGGTATGATAGGTCGGCAGACTATAGCTTCCATAGTACAAATCTGCTACCATATTTTTAAATACGGTATAGCCAAGTATATTTCCAATAATTGCTGCTACGATTGTCACCAATACCGGAAGATGCAGATAATGCCGCAGCAGTTCTCCTCTGGTATAGCCGGATGCCCGCAGCGTTCCGATGACTGCTGCTTCTTTTGTAATCGTATTATTGGTGGTAACTGCAAAGACAAATGCCATAATCGCTATCAGGATATATAACAACGTCATTACCATTGTTTTGTCTCCACCCATATCATCTCCCGTAAAATGAATTGCCTGATTGGAAAATGCCGGTATGTATGCTGCTATTACCGCCTTACTGCTCAGCACTTTCATAAAATCTTCTGCTTTCTCTTTTGCTTCCGTATCATCAGCCGGAGTTTTTTCATATTTCCAGGAATAGCTGTAATGGAGATTTCCGGTACCATAAGCATCAAAGGCATCCTCTGTGGCAATGGCAACGCCAAATTTTATGGCATCAAACATCAGATCCTTGCTATCGGAAAACAGCGCACTGTAATCCGATAATGCCACCAGACCACTGATGGTCTTTTTCTCGCCGCCTACTTTAATGACGTCTCCTACTTTCAGGGAATTATTGTCCGCATACATCCGGTCAATTGCAATTTCATCTTCCTGTTGCGGCATTTCTCCATCCATCAGACATACTTTGTCCACTTCGTTTCTTGGTTTAAAAATACGGAGGGTACTGTCTGACTTGCCATTTACCACCTCTTCTTCCAGATAGTAATTCTCATAAATTGTTACGCCTTCTTTTTCCAATCCTGTAAGCAGGGTATCGTCAGCTTCTTCCATCAGTTCGAAATTACCGTCTTCAATATTGTACTTTTCAAAACTCTCATTATAGGCAGTTATCATACTGCTTCCTGCCACCAGAAATCCCGATACAAATCCGATAGTAGCTGTCAGGAACAGGAAAATCACAAGATATTTTCCAAAATCTGTTTTCAATTCCCTTGGAATTCGTTTTCTTAATGGACTCTTCACTTTCATCACCGCCTTTACCAGTCAAGTTCCTGTGCAGGAATCTTCACTTCATTGGTGTAATCCTTTCGAATCTGTCCATCACGCAGCTTAATGACACGGTCTGCCATGTTTTTGATGGCATCATTATGGGTAACCATAATAACGGTATTTCCATATTTCTGATTTACATCCTCAATCAGCTTCAAAATCTCTTTGGATGTATTGTAATCCAGTGCTCCGGTCGGCTCATCACAGAGCAGAATATCCGGGTTCTTTACAATGGCACGGCCAATGGCTGTACGCTGCTGCTGTCCACCGGATAACTGGTTTGGCAGCTTATGACGATGCTTATAAAGTCCCAGTGTCTTAAGCAATTCGTCAATGTCTAATGATTTATCACTCAGATATGCGCCTACCTCGATATTTTCCTTCACATTGAGGTTTGGAATCAGATTATACATCTGAAATACATATCCTAAATGGCGGCGGCGGTAATTCGTCAGCGCCTTTTCGTTCATATCTGCTGTTTTCTCTCCATTGATGGAAATATAGCCGCTGTCTGCACTGTCAATTCCTCCGATAATATTCAAAAGTGTTGATTTACCGGAACCGGACGGTCCTAACAATACGCAGATTTCTCCCTTTTCCACAGAAAAATTAATTCCTTTTAAAACCTCTGTTTTCGCTTCTCCCTGTCCAAAACTTTTTTTCAAATCCTGAATCTCCAGAAACATATTCATCCTCCTTTTTCTTTTCTGACTCTTTTTTCAGTTCTTTTATTTTGTTACTCCTACTTCCCTCTTTCCCAATGTTGTACTATTTCCAGCTGTCTGTTAGTTTTTTGTTACTTTTGTTAGTATAGCCTACCCATTTGGTAAAAGAAAGGCGTTTACTGATTCTTTTTCTCAATAAACGCCTTTATACTATTTCTTTGCAATGCGCAGTGTCCGCATGGAATTTAAAATTGCAATGACAGATACACCTACATCTGCAAATACTGCTTCCCACATATTGGCAATACCAAATGCACCGAGTATCAGCACAATTGCTTTTACGCCAAGTGCAAATACGATATTCTGGTGCACGATGGAAAGTGTCTTTCTTGCAATCTTCACAAGAGATGCAATCTTTCGCACATCATCATCCATAAGAACTACATCTGCAGCTTCGATTGCCGCATCAGAACCCATACTTCCCATTGCGATTCCAATGTCTGCTCTGGTCAGTACTGGTGCATCGTTGATGCCATCACCCACAAATGCAAGTTTTTCTTTCTCATGCTGTTCTTTCAGAAGTGCCTCAACCTGACTTACTTTGTCACCCGGCAGTAATTCTGCATGCACTTCATCCAGTCCCAGTTCATCTGCTACTGCCTGTGCTGCCGCCTTACGGTCTCCGGTCAGCATAACGCATTTCTTCACGCCTACCTTCTTCATGCTATGGATAGCTTCTTTTACGCCCTCCTTAATGGAATCGGAAATTACAATGGTTCCGGCAAATGCTCCATCTACCGCAACATAAATTACAGTTCCGGCACTGCTGTTTTCGGTATAGGAAATATTCCGGGCTGCCATCATTTTGGCATTTCCAAGCCATACTTCTTTTCCATCTACAAATGTATGAATTCCATGTCCGGCAATTTCTTCTGTTCCGGTTACCCGGTTCATATCCAGTTCTTTGCCATAGGCTTCACGCACGGAATTAGCAATCGGATGATTGGAATATCCTTCTACATGGGCTGCAAGCTCTAAGAGTTCCTCTTTACTTCCATTTACCGGAAGTACCTCAGATACCTTGAACTCGCCTTTGGTCAGTGTACCGGTTTTATCAAATACGATAGTGGTCATCTCAGCCACTGCCTCTAAATAGTTACTTCCTTTTACAAGAACACCTAAGTTAGAAGATGCTCCGATACCGCCGAAGAATCCCAATGGGACGGAGATTACAAGGGCACACGGGCAGGAAATAACAAGGAAAATACAGGCTCTCTGAATCCACTCAGCCCAGCCGCCGCCTAAAATAACCGGTGGCAGGATTGCAAGAATTACTGCTCCAATGGTAACAACCGGAGTGTAATATTTTGCAAATCTGGTGATAAAGTTCTCCACTCTTGCTTTCTTGCTGCTGGCATTCTCCACCAGTTCCAGAATCTTGGATACTGTAGAATCTTCGAATGCTTTTGTTACTTTTACCTTTAAAGTACCGCTTCCATTGACACAGCCGCTGATGATTTCATCACCTTCTGCTGCTCTTCTTGGAACAGATTCTCCGGTCAGTGCCGCGGTATCGACCATGGACTCACCTTCTACTACAATTCCATCCAGCGGAATACGCTCGCCTGGTTTTACCACGATGACAGTGCCGATTTCCACATCATCCGGATCTACCTGGACTAATTTGCCATCCTCTTCCACATTGGCATATTCCGGACAAATGTCCATCATATCTGCAATGGACTGTCTGGATTTTCCAACGGCATAGCCCTGGAAAAGTTCTCCAATCTGATAGAACAGCATAACTGCAACACCCTCGGAATACTCCCGTACTCCAAATGCTCCAAACGTTGCAATCATCATCAGAAAGTTCTCATCAAATACCTGTCCATGACTGATATTCCGAAATGCCTTAAATATAATATCATAGCCAATCAAAAGGTATGGTACCAGATAAATAATAAAAATCAGGACTGGCTGTGTAATCTGTTCTAAGATACCAACGTGTTCCAATACCAGAAGTGCTACAAACAGCACTGCAGTAACCAGAATACGTTCCAGCATTTTTTTCTGATTCTTTGTCATAAGCTATCTCCTATCGCAGAATCCGGCAGTCCGGTTCTACCTTTGCACATATCTTTACTACTTCATCCATAATTTCTTCAAAACGCTCATCTTCTGCATCGATGGTCATTTTCTGTGTCATGAAGCTTACTACTGCATCATTGACTCCCGGGATTTTCTTGATTGCATCTTCCATTTTTGCTGCACAGTTTGCACAGTCTAAGTCTTCCAATTTAAATTTTTTCTTCATAATAATGTCCTCCTCATTCTTCAATATGTTCTCTGCCCTGGTCGATAATGGTTCTTACATGTTCATCTGCCAGTGAATAAAATACGGATTTTCCTTCCCGCCTGCTGCTTACCAGCTTCGCCTGTTTTAAAATCTTAAGCTGATGGGATACTGCTGACTGCGTCATGTTCAACGTCTCTGCCAGATCACACACACATACTTCCGAGCCAAATAATACAAACAGGATCCGGATTCTGGTAGAATCACCAAATACTTTAAAAAGCTCTGCCAGATCATATAACTCATCTTCATCCGGCATCTTCTCCCGTGCCTTCTTAAGAAGCTCTGCATGAATGCAGTTTTCTTCACAGCATTCTACATCGTTCATTGCCATCTTCTCACCTCCAGGTCGTTTTAACATATGAGCATTTGTTCATATGTTCATAATACACTTGGGATTTCAAATTGTCAATATGAAGTTGGAAATTTTTATAAAAAATTTTTCTATGATATACTCTTATATCTATATTCAGGCAGGACAGCCTCCTGCCACATACAAAGGAGTATTTATTATGCATGATTTTAATTTTGAAATGAACCAGTATTTAACCTACTGCCGCACCCAGAAACGCCTTGATGGCAAAACCTTAAAAGCATACCGCATCGACCTTACACAGTTTGGTACCAGCCTTGCGGCTTCTTTTCCTTCTCTCTCCAGCATATCCGAACTTTCTCCCGCCATATTAGAATCCTATATTGCAACTCTTCACGAACAATTCAAACCGAAAACTGTGAAACGAAAGCTTGCCTCCCTCAAAGCCTTTTTCCACTACCTCGACTACCGCGACCGCATTGTCTCCAATCCTTTTAACAAATTGCATATCAAATTCCGAGAACCGGTGATTCTGCCCAAAACCATCCCGCTTCCTACGATTGAACTGCTTTTATCTTCTATCTATCACCAATACTCCTACGCCGCTACCGATTTCCAGCGTAAAAATGCGCTCCGGGATGCTGCTGTTATCGAGCTGCTCTTCGCCACCGGCATCCGAATCTCTGAGCTGTGTTCCATCACACCGGATGACATCAACCTTTCCAACCGGACTCTGCTTATCTTCGGCAAAGGTTCCAAAGAGCGGCTCCTCCAGATTTGCAATGACGATGTTGTCCACACCCTGCTGGAATACCGGAAATGTTACCTTCCTGACATTAAGCGTACCAACCGCTTCTTCGTCAACCAGGCAGGACGCCCACTCTCCGACCAGTATGTCCGCCGAACCATCCGGAAATACTGCAGCCTTGCTTCCATTGATATGCACATCACTCCGCACATGTTCCGCCACACCTTCGCCACCAGCCTCTTAGAAGCCGATGTGGATATCCGCTACATCCAGGAAATGCTTGGTCACAGTTCCATCCACATCACGGAAATCTACACCCATGTTTCCACAGCAAAACAGCGGGACATTCTGATGACCAAGCATCCGAGGAAGGATTTCAGGCTGGGGTAAAAATCGAAAAGAACTGTTAGAATTGGCAATATTTTTACGGTGTTTTTGCCTTTCTAACAGTCCTTTTAGGGGGTATATTTATTCTATATTATATTTCTATTTTATTCTTTGCAGGAGTGCTTTTACTTCTCTTACGTCTGTATCTGTCATCTCTGCAATCTGCTCTGGTGAATAACCTTTTCTGCTCATGCGTGCAAAGATTTCTGCTATCCCATCTTCTTTTATTCCCTGACTCAAATTACACATGATGTTCACATCCTCTCATGTGGATTTTTCTGTGCGAAATTATTGTAACACGAAATGACAGATGAGGATAGCAGAATTTAAACGAGCGCTGTTTGGAATTATTAATTATGGATTGTTATGGCTTGAAATGATGGATAATCCGGTATTAT
>ULVA01066296.1_pt1 | contig 10803 bp, 9 predicted proteins | sample 1958811 | NCBI WGS metagenome assembly ULVA01 (sample SAMEA4835768, study PRJEB28245) | human gut metagenome | biome: gut microbiome; material: fecal sample | place: Denmark | collected 2008
CAGAACCCACGAGTCCGTGGTGTCCTGCTATATAAATCTTAGAATCTTTTGATAACATTGATTATTATTGTAAACTATCAACCGTTAACTATCAACTGTTAACTATTACTTAACAATACCCTTCTCCAAGTATTCCACGAGGTTGCAGCGAACCTTCTCACCGGCAGCCTCGGCAGCCACCTTGGCCATATCGCTCTCTACCATGATCTTGACGAGATCTTCGAAAGAGGTGGTGTTTGGATTCCAGCCGAGCTTAGCCTTTGCCTTTGTTGGGTCACCCCAGAGGTTCACCACGTCGGTAGGACGATAGAAATCTGGAGAAGCCTCAACGAGTGTCTTGCCGATGAGTTCCTCAGGACCCTCAACGCAGATACCCTTCTCGTTCTCATTCTTGCCTTCCCACTTCAGTTCAATGCCTACGTGGTGGAAAGCCAACTGGGCGAACTCACGAACTGAGTGCTGCTTACCTGTTGCAATCACGAAATCCTCTGGCTTCTCAGCCTGGAGAATCAACCACATACACTCTACGTAATCCTTGGCATAACCCCAGTCACGGAGAGAATCCAGGTTACCGAGATAAAGCTTGCTCTGCTTGCCCTGCTTGATACGGGCTGCAGCCAATGTAATCTTACGGGTTACGAAAGTCTCACCACGGCGCTCACTCTCGTGATTGAAGAGGATACCAGAACAGCAGAACATATTATATGCCTCGCGGTACTCCTTGACAATCCAGAAACCATACTGCTTGGCAACAGCGTATGGAGAATAAGGGTGGAATGGAGTGTTCTCGTTCTGAGGAACCTCCTCTACCTTACCATAAAGCTCAGATGTGGAAGCCTGATACATACGGCAAGTCTTTTCCAAACCGCACTGGCGGATAGCCTCCAGGATACGGAGCACACCTGTTGCATCTACGTCGGCAGTAAACTCAGGAGAGTCGAAGCTCACCTGTACGTGGCTCTGAGCTGCGAGGTTATAAACTTCGGTTGGTTTCACCTTGTTCATCACCTGGATGATGCTCATAGAGTCACCGAGGTCGGCATAATGAAGGTGAAAGTTTGGGGTACCCTCCAAATGTGCGATGCGCTCGCGATAGTCTGTTGAAGAACGACGGATTGTTCCGTGAACATCATACCCCTTACTCAACAACAATTCAGCTAAGTAAGAGCCATCCTGACCTGTGATACCTGTAATTAAAGCTACTTTTCTATTTTCCATTTACTTCTTTATATATGATAAATTAATAAATTCGTTGCAAAAGTACGACTTTTTTCTCAGACTATCAAACTTTCTGTCATTTATTTACCATTTTCTCTAACATTGAACCGGTTTGAACCTAAGATTGAAACTATTTGAAACGAAGCTATACCCATCTGAATCTAAGCCAAAGAGGGATGAGATTCTACTCTTGAGCCGTCTGTGCCTCCGGCCAGTTCACCAGATACAGCATTTCCGTAGCTCGCGTAAAGGCGGTATAGAGCCAGTGGATATAATCGGGATTGAGCATATCATCCGTCATGTAACCCTGATCCACATACACATGTGCCCACTGTCCGCCCTGCGCCTTGTGGCAGGTTACGGCGTATGCGAATTTCACCTGCAGAGCATTGAAGAACTGATCCTGTCGGATTGCCTTCATCCTATCTGCCTTGAGCGGAATATCCTGATAATCCTCTTCTATCTGATGGAAGAGCTGCTCCTGCTGTTCATGGGTCAGAGCAGGTGCCTCGCTCGTCAATGTATCCAGCAGCACCGTAGCTTCCAGCTCATAGTTGCCGTAATCGGGAAACTGGAGCAGCAACGTGGCAAAGCGGAAGCCATAGAGGTCAATGCGGCGGCGCACCTTCAGCACTTTCGCCCGATCGCCATTCGCCAGAAAAGCAGGAATATCGTTACTTTGAACTTGGAACTTTGAACTTGGAACTTTATGAGTAGCAGTTCCAGGTTCTGTGCCTTCGCTCTTCACCCTTCGTTCTTCAATTTCCTTTATCTTCTTCCTCTCTTCTTCCATCCAGTAATAATTATTCTTCACAATCATCAGGATATCGCCCTGCGAAAGCTCTTCCTCCCTATCCAGCACCATATTGCGGATGCCCTGATTGAAGATGTTTGCACGCTTGTTGCTGCGGGTCACCACGATGGTATCGTCCAGACCCACATGGTGATAGCTGTCGGCTAGAGCCTCTATCAGTTCGGCTCCAGGCATCGGCTTGATATCCGAATAACCAGCGAAATGAATCTTCGGAAGTTGGGTAATGTCATCATGCGTAATCATCTGTCTGATCATCGTGGCATTATAGAGAATACCCGATTCCTCGCTCTGTCGGAGCACCTCGTTCAGATCACATTCATACACCTTCAGTCCATATCCCTCCAGCATCGCTGCATGCAAGGCTGGCGATTCCTCCTCGCCGACAGGAGGCAACTGCGCCTTGTCACCTATCAGCAGCAAGCGGTCGTTACGTCCCTGATACACGAAATGCACCAGGTCATCCAACAGACATCCGCTTCCGAAGCTCATTCCACCGAATCCCATATTGGCAATCATCGACGCCTCATCTACCATGAAAAGCATATCGGTATAGAGATTATCATTCAGATTAAACTGTCCCTCTACCCCCGAAAACGATTTTTCACGATAGATACGGCGATGGATGGTATAGGCAGGCGAACCGCTGTTCAGCGAGAAAACCTTCGCAGCCCTACCCGTAGGTGCCAGGAGCATCACCTTCTGACGAATCTCCTTCAGGGTCCTGACGATGGCACCCGAGAGCGTTGTCTTACCCGTACCCGCACTACCTCGCAGAATCATCACGGCATGCGGATCTCTATCGGTAAGAAACTCGGCAAACACCTCCAGGGCATGTGCCTGTTCCTGAGTTGGCGGAAAGCCAAATTGCTGTAATATCTTATATTTTAGCTCGTCTATTATCATCAATTTGTTATTTATCCTTTAATAATTAATAATTTCAACACCAAATATTTTGCGTTGTCTCCGTTTTGCATTATCTTTGCAGAAGATAAGCTGCACTCGGCAATGTGAAAGCAAGCTTTCATTGCGCTCACTTGCATTATCTTTGCAGAAGATAAGCTGCAGAAGCAGATGCAAAAGTACTAATACTTTTTGAAATGAGAATGAAATTAAGAAAAATAAACAATAATGCCATCCTGGGCGCCTGCGTCATCATCATGATGCTGCTTTGCGCTCTCAGTATCAGCCAGCCTCTCATCTTCGAGAAACAGATGGCGAACCGCGAAGCCGAGGTGAAGGAGAAACTGATGCTCATCCGTTCTGCCGAAGAAAGATACAGGGCGAAGCACGGAGTCTATACCGGTGATTTCGCTGTCCTCATCAAGGCAAAGTATCTCAAGGCTGAGGATACCCTCATCCCTTATTCCGATGGCAGGAAATTCTCGCTCGCCGCCACTACCATTATCCATAAAAGCGGAAAGCAGATTCCGCTGATGGAATGTGGAGCCACCTACGAAGACTATCTCGATGGTCTCAACGAGGAGGCGATTCAACAGGTAACAGAAAAAGCTTCCGATGCCGGCAACTTTCCTGGATTAAAGATCGGAGACATCACCAAAGACAACGACAATGCAAGTAATTGGTAAAAAAAGAACACAGCAAGCACGACTCACCATCCGTGTGAGCAAGAATACACTCAGCTTCTCGGTTGTAGATCGCGAAGCCGAGCACCAGTTGATATACGAACCTTACACCGTGAAAAGCGGTGTATCGATAGCAGCCAACCTCAGACAGGCTTTCGGCGAAAGCGAACTCCTGCAGCGCGGCTATCAGAAGGTGCGTGTCTATATCGATACGCCTATCCTGCTGGTACCTATAGAGGAATTCCACGAGGAAGACCTCACCGTGCTCTATCAGCATGCCTTCACGGGCAGCCACAGCGATGCCATCCTCTACAGGGTGCAGCCGAATCTGAATGTGGTGGCCGTTTTCCCAATCAACAAGGATCTGAAGATGGTGATAGAAGACAACTTCCAGGATGTGCGCTTCACTCCTATCATGCAGCCGATGTGGAACTATCTGCACAAGCGCAGCTTCACGGGTATCTACCACAAGCTCTATGCGTATTTCCACGACAAGAAGGTGGACATCTTCTGTTTCGAGAAAAACAGATTCAAGTTCTACAATTCCTTCCAGGCTGATCATGCCAAGGATGCACTCTACTTCATCCTCTTCGTATGGAAGCAGCTGGGATTGCAGCAGATGCAGGATGAGCTGCATGTTGCGGGCGATATTCCGGATAAGGACTGGTTCCTCTACAATGCCAAGCTCTATGTCAAGAAGACCTTCCTCCTGAATCCAAGCGCCGAATTCAATCGTGCGCCCATCACGGAAATCAAGGGAATGCCGTTCGATCTGCTGACGCTCTACTTAAGCAAGTAGGAATTGATTGTTAAAAGCTGATTGTTAAAAGTTAATAGTTAAAAGTTGATAGTTAAAAGTTAATTATGAGAATCATAACAGGACAATATAAGGGTCGCCACTTCGACATACCACGTTCGTTCAAGGCGCGACCAACTACAGATTTCGCAAAGGAGAACATCTTTAATGTTTTGCAGAATTACATCGATTTCGAGGATGCCACAGCCCTCGACCTCTTTGCCGGCACAGGCAGCATCTCACTGGAACTGGTATCCCGTGGATGCAGCCGAGTGATCAGCGTAGAGGCCGACCGCGACCATGCCAACTTCATCCGCGAGTGTTTCAAGAAACTGGGCGAAGACAGGGATCTTCTGATTCGCGGCGATGTATTCCGCTTCCTGAGAACCTGCAAGCAGAAGTTCGATTTCATCTTTGCCGATCCGCCATACGCGCTGGAGAAGCTTCCCGAGATTCCAGACCTCGTACTCAATGGCGATCTTCTCAACGAAGAGGGCATCTTCGTTTTCGAGCATGGCAAGAACTACGATTTCTCCGACCATCCAAGATTCCTGGAGCATAGAAGTTACGGAAGCGTAAACTTCTCGATATTCAGATAAAAGGAAATTTTAGGCACGGCTTAATAAAAATCCGTGCCTAATTACAGCAGCGGCGAAAGCAATCTTACAATACTCTCGAACAATCTTTTCAGGAACGGGCGCCTTACGAAATACGCCACATCATCCACCAGAATGCTGCTGGATTCATCCTTCAGATAAATCCGCTTGATTCTCTGAGCCATTTCCTCATCATAGAAGAAGGCATTCGCCTCGAAATTATTCTCAAAACTGCGGAAATCCACATTCGTGCTGCCCACGGTACAGAGGTTGTCATCGCTCACCAGCAACTTGCTGTGATTGAATCCACCCGTATAGAGATAAACCTTCACGCCAGCCTCTATCGCCTCCATCAGATAAGAACGCGAAGCCCACTCCACCATCCTGGCATCAGAATGTCTAGGCATCAGCAGGCGGATATCTACTCCCGCCAGCGCCGCCGTGCGCATCGCAAAGAGCACAGGCTCCGTAGGCAGGAAATAAGGCGTCTCCATATACACATACTTCTGCGCCTGGAGCAGAATGCGCACATATCCCTGCATGATATCAGGCCATGGAGCAATCGGACTGCTCGTTACTACCTGCACCAGACAATTATTCCTGATTTTCGAATCCACCGGAGGATAATACTTTCGGTTTGACACCAAGGTGCGATCCACAAAATACCAGTCTATCAGGAAAGCACGCTGCAGGGCATACACGCCTCCGCCCTCTATCCTCAGATGCGTATCGCGCCACTTCTGCTTCCCGGTGCCCTTCACATAACGCTTGGCGATGTTCATGCCACCGATGAATCCTACCCTGCCGTCTATCACGCATATCTTGCGGTGATTGCGGTAGTTCACCTTGCTGGTAAACGCAGGAAACCTTACCGGCATAAACGAATGCACATCGATGCCCGCTTCCCTCATGCGCTCAAAGAAGGCATCCTTCACCTTCCAGCAGCCCACGTCATCGTATATCAGTCTGACTTCCACTCCCTGTTCCGCCTTGTCTATCAGGGCATCAGCCACCAGATAGCCCAGGGCATCATCCTCGAAGATATAGGTATCGAGATGGACATGATGCTTCGCCTTACCTATATTATATAATAAGGATAAGATGAATTCATAACCATCGGTAAAGATATCCACCTGATTGTCCTTAAACGGGAATGCCCAGTTCTGATTGGTAAAGAGATTCATCAGCGGCTTGTTGTTGGCTGGGATATGCAGATTCTCCTGCTCGGCAAACTCCAGCATCGAGCGCTTGGTCAACTGGTCCATGCTTCTATCGCTGATCAGCCGTTCCTTTCTCGTGTTCTGCCCGAAGAAGATGTAGAAGATGATTCCCACGAAAGGCATGAAAGCGAGCACAAGAATCCACGCCATCGTCTTGGCGGGCTGCCGGTTGTCCATCAAGACGGTGATGATAGCGGGAATCATGATTGCCATATAAAGCAAGAGATAAATCCAATGAAAATATATCATACCTTTCGCATTTTAAAGTTTCTCTAATTTTCCAGATTCCGGGATATCAGAATATCCCTAGTTGAATACCGAGTTGGTCTGGCTGGCAAGCAGCGAGTTCATCTTCTTCAGTTTCATAAACTCCTCCACCAGTTCCCTGTTCGTAGGATTTCTGGCAAATTCCTGCTGCACCTCTATCAGTCGCTGTGCGATATAATGTGTGCGGAAGCTCAGCAGATCCTTGAAGACAAACTGGCGCAGCTTCTCAGCATTCAGCTGCAGCTGCAGACTCGCCGTAGAAACCTCCTGTTCTCCCGTCGGCAGACTGGCAATCCTGCTCACCTCCGGATCCGGATGGTTGGCAAAATAGGTTTCCGCCACGAAGTTCTCATCCTCCAGATGCTCCAGCGTTTCCTGCAAGATTCTGTTATAAAGTTCGTTATGAAACCTGAACTCATCGCCCGACATATCCAGATAGATATATTGTGCTATCGGCAGTTCTATATCGTTGCCCTCCACATCCTTCACCACGATATGCTTTTCTCCGTGGTGTATGATCAGCTTCACCAGCAGGTCCTCCACCTCCAGCAGCTTGTCCAGCGGCGTCACGCCCCTCATGGCAGCCTGCATTCCCTGCTGTGGGGCAGTAGCCTTCGGGTCTCTCAGTCCAGCCGCGCGCCGTTCTGCCTTCACCTGCTCGCTCATACCGTTTCTCACGAAGTTGTTCAGCGCATTCACGATAATCGCCTCGTTCACACCCAGCCGGTGGGCGCAGTCGGTGATGTAAGAGGCTCGGGTAATCTGGTTCTTGATCTTCGAGATGCTCTCCACGATGCTGTTGATTGCCTGGCTTCTTTTCACCGGATCGGTCACGCCGTTCAGCGAGAGGTCGGTCTTAAACTGTATGAAGTCCTTCTGGTTTTCCTCTATGTATTTTCTGAAATCTGCAGCGGTATGGCTTCGGGCAAAGCTGTCCGGGTCGTTTCCATCCGGCAGGAAGAGCACCTTCACGTTCATCTCCTCCTCCAGCAGCATGTCGGTACCTCGCAGCGCTGCATGCACGCCCGCAGCATCGCCGTCGTAAAGCAATACGATGTTGCTGGTGAATCGGTGGAGCAGTCTGATTTGATGGATGCTCAGCGCCGTACCCGAGTTGGCCACCACGTTTTCGATGCCGCACTGGTGCATGGAGATTACATCCGTATATCCCTCCACCATATACACGCAGTCTTCCTTGGCGATGGCCTTCTTTGCCTGATACAGTCCGTAGAGTTCCCGCTCCTTGTGGTAGATGATACTGTCGGGCGAGTTCACGTATTTCTGGCTCACGCCCTTGGTACGGGTATCCAGCACGCGTCCGCCGAAAGCCACCACCTTTCCGCTCACACTCAGCCACGGGAAGATGGCGCGCCCCGAGAATCGGTCCAGATACTTGTCCTGTCCGCTCTTGTTGCCCGCTTCCTCCTTGTCCACCTTGAAGCAGAGACCGGTATCCACCAGGTATTTCGGCTGATATCCTTTCTTCACCGCCTCGTCGAAGAGCGCCGTGCGCTGGTTCAGGGCGAATCCCAGCTGGAATTTCCGGATGATGTCGTCTCTGAATCCTCGGCTTCTGAAATACTGCATGCCGATGGCTCTTCCGTCCACATCATTCTGCAGGATGTCCTGGAAGTATTTTGCCGCCCATTCATTCACGATGAACATCGATTCGCGTTCGTTTTCGCGCTGCTTCTCCTCGTTGGTCATCTCGCGTTCCTGAATCTCGATATGGTATTTGTTAGCCAGCCATCTCAGTGCCTCAGGATAGGTCATCTGCTCCAGCTCCATCAGGAAGTTGATGGCATTGCCACCCTTTCCGCAGGTAAAGCAGTGGCAGATGCCACGCGTAGGAGAAACGGAGAAGGATGGATGGGAATCGTTGTGGAAAGGACACAAGCCGACATAGTTGATGCCGCGCTTTTTGAGCGTGACGAATTCGGACACCACCTCTTCTATCTTGGTGGAGTCCATGATACGTGCTATCGTCGGTTTGTCTATCATATTTTCTATCTTATTTTTATGTTGCAAAATTAATACTTTTCTCTGAAAACACAAAACATTTAAGGAAAAAGACGTACAGAAACCTCATGAAAAGCCAAAATGAAACAAATAAAAAAGAAATCTGCTCAAGGGTAAGCGCGAGAAATTCGTCATCATCGTGGTGGACAACCAGCTCGGCATCGCCGGCTACTGCCGATGGCATCCCCCCACTTCTAACGACCCAGCCATCGTCTTCGAGAAAATCGTGATTGCTGGAAGAGGAGGGAAAGGGAGAGTCAAGGTAATATAAAGGTATAATATAATAATAAGGTTATAGGCACGCCCCCGAAAGGATGCGTGCCTATTTTTATAAAAAATAGTTAATTCATTTGGTAATCAGAAAGTTTCCTCGTATATTTGCAAAAATTATCAAGAGAAATCGCTTATGTGCAAATATGAAGAAATAGAAGGTTGGCGTCTTTCCAATGGCAAGACCATCCGAAAGATTAAAAAAGCCGTACATGAGAAGATAAATTTGGGGCGAATATATCTCATCATTAGCATTTTGCTTGCTTATATGGGAACTATTAGCATGCAAGCTCAATCATGCGAGGGACGAGTGTACCTAAAGAATGGTATCCAGCAACTCTATGAAAGTAATGACCGAATAGACTTGCCACGCAAGAAAAAGGATGTTCAAGTTTATAGAAACTTCTTTTCTCGCCAATGCACTAGCGATGTGATACCTTTCGCCAACATTGATTCTGTAGTGGTGTGGAATGCAACCTCCAAGCAAAACGTACGCACACTTGTTCCTTTGGAAAATGTGGGATGGAGCTGGCTATATATCAACCACCCACGATTGCAAGTCTATATTTATGCCTCCCAAGGTTATTCCGTGACGGACATGGGAGGAATGAAAGCTAGGCAATGTAACACAGCAGCAGCAATGTTTTTCATCCCAAGCAAGACGGCTTGCGACTTCTATGTCAGACAGACTGATGGCAAGCTTATATGTCTGGGAGATACCTATAAGAAATGCGACAAATCCTTTATCCGAGAACTTTGCCACTGTGTAGGACTTTCGCAGGAATGGGAAAAGAAACTCATTGGACTAGGTGAACACAACCGAAGTTCTATGATACAACGAGTGATAGAAGTATTAGATGACAAACAATAAATAACAACTAAAAGGAATCATTATGAAAGCAATGAAGTTTTGGCTGCTCATGGCAGTAATGGTGGTAGCGATAGCTGCACACGCTCGCAAGAATGACGACCCAGAAATGCGTCATGTTCGCCTCACTATGATGGATGGCAAACAGATAGAGGGCTATATTCCTAAGAAGTACATGGGGTGGGCGCTAGAATATCAAGTAAGACTTGCCGAGAATCCAGATGGCAAAAAAGCCAAGAAGTACGATGCTGAGAAAGTAACCAAGATGGAATGGCTTGCACTCACAGAGGAACACCCGGAAGGCGAAGTGTGGGAACATTGCCAAACGATAGCACGTAATTCGATTAGGGCTGTAAAAGAGGATCGACTTATGGAACTCCTTTACCGCGGCAAGAATGCATCTGTCTATCAAGTTCACGTATTTCTGCCTGGCAATGGCATAAACACAGGAAACTCTTGGGCTACTTGGTATGCACTGAAGCCTAATGGACAGAAAAGGGCATTTATTCTTTACAATGCAACGCTTGGCAAAATGGGAAGTCTGGATAGACAATTCAAGGATCAAAAGGAATATGAGGGACTGAAGGATTACATTCTTGAATGGTGGAACAAAGATAAGTCTTTAGCTAGGAAGCAACTGAATGATGGCGTAGCTATCTTTAGCCATATCTATGATGAATGGAAAGCTGCTTCCAGTAAACAGTAATAGTTCCTGCGGAGGGCACTTTCGTGCCCTCCGCAGGAACTATTATAATGATCGGAATTAAGATTCTCCGACTACCAGGTTGTAGAAACATAGTTTCGATTTTCTACCGCACACCTCACTAAGCAGCACTAAACTAATTCTTACACAACAAATTAAGTGGCGTGCGATGTTCAGCCATTCCACAAAGATATCATTGGGCAAGACGGCATCAATACAGCAAACCTTTCTCAACCTTTCATTGAGTATCTTATTCTCCAGATAAGCCTCAGCTTCTTCTCGGCAGGTAATCCCATAGAAGTTAGCAAAGGTACTACTTTTTTGAATCCACCAAATGCTGGGGTATAAATCCTCCTTTTATTCATTCCGAATGAGCAATTTCTATTATTTTTGCTCATTCAGAATGAGTAATTCAGAGCAAAACCATTCATTTAGAATGAGCATTTCTT
>ULVA01037692.1_pt1 | contig 10685 bp, 8 predicted proteins | sample 1958811 | NCBI WGS metagenome assembly ULVA01 (sample SAMEA4835768, study PRJEB28245) | human gut metagenome | biome: gut microbiome; material: fecal sample | place: Denmark | collected 2008
ACCATCCTTTTTACAGATGACTCCGTGAAGTGCAAGCGGCAGTGTGACCCACTGGTATTTCTTGATACCGCCATAATAATGTGTGTCTAAAAGTGCCATGTCTGTGTCCTCGTATAAAGGCACCTGCTTTAAGTCCATTCTAGGTGAATCAATATGTGCTCCGAGGATATTCATACCCTTCTCAAGAGGCTTACTGCCCACGATAAACAGCGCCAGTCCCTTTCCCATATTGTTTGCTATTATCTTATCTCCTGCCTTTACGCTCTTTCCTGTCTCGATGAGCTCATCAAGGTCCACAAAGCCGTGTCCTGTGGCGTCAGCATAAACTGCAGCCGTGCACTCGCGCTCTGTCTTGCAGCCGGATATGAACCTTCTGTAATCCTCTGCAAATGCAAATAATTTTTCTCTTTCAGGTCCCTGGGGATATTTCTCCCAAGCGTTTTTCTTTTCTATTGCCATGATTTATTATACCTCCGAATTTTTTGTAAGATTTGCCTGGACACGGCGATACAGCTCCTGAGCTGCATTGTAGCCCATCTTCTTTTGTCTGTGATTGACTGCTGCTGTCTCTACGATGACCGCCAGATTACGTCCTGGTCTGATTGGCAGTGAATGACACACTACCTTGTTGCCGAGATACTCGGCATATTCTTCCTCGAGGCCGAGTCTGTCGTAATCTGCCTCCTTTTTCCAGTCCTCGAGCTTGATTACGAGGTCTATCTGCTGTTTTTCCTTTACACACTCTACTCCGTAAAGTGTCTTGACATCGATGATTCCGATGCCACGAAGCTCTATAAAGTGTCTGGTAATCTCAGGCGAAGTACCCATGAGCGTATGCTCGTTGATCTTTCTGATTTCCACCACATCATCCGTCACAAGACGATGTCCTCGTCTGATGAGCTCGAGTGCAGCCTCACTCTTTCCGATACCGCTCTCGCCTGTGATCATTACTCCCTCGCCGTATACATCTACCAGCACGCCGTGCACTGTGATGCATGGTGCGAGCTGCTCACCAAGACAATAGATGAGCTCAGCCATAAAGCTTGATGTTGAACGACCTGTTGACAGCACCGGAATACCGTGCTCTCTGGCCTCTTCCATAAATATCTCATCCGGCTGTAAATCTCTGCAGAAGATGATACATGGTATATCAAACTCCATGAAGCGGCTATAGCGCTCTTTTTTCTCGCTGTCGCTCATCTTCTCTATATAGGTATACTCTACATTTCCGATAATCTGTATTCGTCTCTCCTCAAAATGATCAAAATATCCTGAGAGCTGAAGCGCCGGTCTGTTGACGTCCGAGCACTCTATCGCCCTCTCCTTTAGGTTCATCTCTTTTGTGAGATTGTTGAGATCGAGCAATTCTGCTACCTTTGCAACTGATACTGAGTGTAATGCATCCATTCGCGGTCCCCCTTGATGTATATTTGTTTTTTAGTATACCACAGATTAGCTTCAAAATCTACGTGGCAGAGTGGAAAAATGCATACACTGCCTGTGCTGCTTTTTCGTTCATGGTCTCTGTCTGCATAAGGTCTTCAACATCTGCTTCCTTTATCTTCTCCAGCGACTGGTAGCGGCGCATGAGAGCCTTTCTGCGCGCCGGCCCTATGCCTTCAATATCATCAAGCACCGAATGTACCTGACTCTTTGAGCGCAGTGACCTATGAAACTCTATTGCAAAGCGGTGTGCCTCATCCTGTATTCTCGTGATGAGCTTGAAGCCTTCGCCGTGGCGGTCGATAGGTATCTCCACATTGTTGTAATAAAGACCTCTTGTGCGGTGAAAATCATCCTTCACCATGCCACACACAGGTATGTCGAGCCCCAGCTCGGAAAGCACCTGAAGGCATATATTTACCTGACCTCTTCCACCATCCATCATTATAATATCCGGAAAACGGTTGAAGCTGCCTATTTCCTGTGGAGAGCCATCTTTTTCAAGCTGCTTCTGTTCTTCCATGCCATGTGTAAAGCGGCGTGTGAGCACCTCGTGCATTGACGCATAATCATCAGGTCCCGTAACTGTGCGAAGCTTAAACTTTCTGTAATCGCTCTTTTTAGGCTTGCCCTTCTCATACACTATCATGGAGCCGACGGTCTCAAAGCCGTTGATATTTGAGATGTCATAGGCCTCCATACGGTTTAAGCCGTGTAAGCCCAAAAGTCCCTCGATTTCCTTTACAGCTCCTATTGTGCGCCCCTCTTCTCTCTTTATCCGCTCCTTATCCTGGCTGAGCACTAAGAGTGCGTTCTTGTAGGCAAGCTCAACAAGCTTTTCCTTCATGCCCTTCTGCGGCACCTTTATATTCACCCGCCTGCCTCGCTTTTCGCTGAGCCACTGCTCCAAAACAGCCATATCCTCTATTTCACTCTGCAGCATGACCTCGCGCGGTATAAAAGGTGTTCCGGAATAAAACTGCTTCACAAAGTTATTTAACACATCATCCGCAGCCTCCTCGCTTCCAACCCTCACATGGAAATGGTCTCTGCCTATCAGCTTTCCGTTTCTTATGAAAAACACCTGCACCACGGCATCAGTATCGTCATTTGCAAGTGCTATGATATCCTTATCCTCGCCGTCGGCATTTGTTATCTTCTGCTTCTGTGCTACCTGTTTCACACTGTTTATCAGATCCCTGTATTCAGCCGCCTTCTCAAACTCCATGCTCTCTGAGGCCTTTAGCATTTTATCGCTAAGAGCCTTTATTGTCTGCTCATAGTCGCCGTTTAAGAAATCTATCGCGCCCTTTACAGATACGGCATACTCTTCCTTCGTCACATACCCCTGGCATGGTGCATTGCACTGGTGTATATGATAGTTGAGGCACGGCCGGTCTGCTCCTATATCACGCGGCAGCCTGCGGTTGCAGGTGCGAAGCTTATAGATTTTGTTTATCAGATCTATCGAGCTTTTCACCGCAGAGGCACTCGTATACGGACCAAAGTAACGGGATTTGTCCTTTTTCATCTGACGCGAAAACAGCACCCTCGGATAGTCCTCTCCTAGTGTCACCTTGATGTACGGATATGTCTTGTCATCACGAAGCATAGTATTGTACTTTGGTGTATGCTCCTTTATCAGGTTGCACTCCAAAACAAGGGCCTCAAGCTCAGAGTCGGTGACTATATACTCAAAATGATCTATATGCTCTACCATCTGTTTTTTCTTGATGCCCTCATTGTGGCTCGCCTGAAAATACTGATGTACTCTCTTCGTCAGGCTTTTGGCTTTGCCGATATATATGATTACATCATCCTTGTCATGCATAATATAAACTCCCGGGGCATCCGGGAGTTTTTTTAATTCTTCTTTGATATCAAATGTTTTTTCCATATTCGCTCTTTTGGGTTGTGGTGTGGAGTTTCGCACCTTCAGGTTGTGTGGTTGCCGGCATGGCACACAGTGTATTCCTCAGGAAAATATGAAGTCAGCCGCGGGGTTTCTCTCCGTTTGGTTTTCTTTGTTTGCAAGGCTTTTTCGTCCCTTCTCTTATCTGGAAGCCCGCGGCAGTTCATATTTTCCTTCTGAACACGCTATGCACCCTCCGGCTTTTTTCAGTTTATGCGTGCGAAACTCTTTTCTACTGCGCTTTTTTTGTGCGAAATTCTTTTTTCGCTCTTTCGCTACGCGAAAATTGCTTGGTTGCTGGTAGCTTGTTTTTTTCAAAACTCGCTTGCTTACCTATTTATGCGAGATTTGCTATGTCATTATTTAGAGTTACTGGTACAGCGTTCAGAGATTAAATATCTTTAACGCTGATTAAGGTACTAGTTATTTGATGTATCATCCGGCGCTGTATATTCGGAAGATTCATTTGTATCTGCAGGCTGTTCTGTGGTTGAATATACATTGTTAAATGTATCCGTATCTGCATTTATATGGTCTGTGGCATTACGGAGGAGTGGATTTGCTGCTGATATCGTATCTTTCTGTGCATCATTCTGTGCATTTTCCTGCTCTTTGCTCTCTTCACCATCTTTTTCTTCGTCCGGGTCAGGGAGTCCCTTCATATCGCGGAACATCTTCATGAATTCCTTACCTGTGATTGTTTCCTTCTCGTAGAGATAATCTGATATTCTGTCGAGGATTTCTCTGTTTTCATCGAGGAGCTTCATGGCCTCTGCGTAGCTGCTGTTGATGATTGAGAGTACCTCATCATCTATCTGCGATGCTGTATTCTCTCCGCAGATTAATCCTGCCCCGCCCTCTAAGTACTGGTTTTGTACTGTTGCAAGGCACATCATGCCGAATTTATCTGACATTCCGTACATTGTTACCATGGCACGGGCTATCTTTGTGGCATTTTCTATATCATTTGCAGCTCCGCTTGTGACTGAGTTAAATACCAGCACCTCTGCTGCACGTCCTGCCATATATGTTGTGATTTTGGCGAGAAGCTCGTCCTTTGTCTCAAGGTATTTCTCCTCTTCAGGTGTCTGGAGTGTATATCCGAGTGCTCCCATGGTACGTGGTACGATTGTGATTTTCTGTACAGGCTCTGTATTTTTCTGCAGGGCTGATACAAGTGCGTGTCCAACCTCATGGTATGAGACGATTTTTCTCTCTTTATCGCTCATGACACGATCCTTCTTTTCCTTGCCGCCGACGGCTACAAGCTCGAAGGCCTCAAAGAGATCTGACTGGTTTACAAGCTGTCTGCCGTTTTTGACTGCATTGATGGCAGCCTCATTAATCATGTTGGCAAGGTCTGAGCCCACAAGTCCTGCTGTTGCAAGTGCCAGTGCATCAAGGTCTACCGACTCATCCATCTTGACATCCTTTGAGTGTACCTTTAAGGTCTCCAGACGTCCCTTTAAGTCAGGCTTGTCAACTATGATTCTTCTGTCAAAACGTCCCGGACGAAGAAGCGCCTTATCGAGCACCTCAGGGCGGTTAGTTGCTGCTAATATAAGTAATCCCTTTGATGTATCAAAGCCATCCATCTCTGCAAGGAGCTGGTTTAGTGTCTGCTCACGCTCGTCATTGCCACCGCCGTATCTGCTGTCACGGCTCTTTCCTATTGCATCTATCTCATCGATAAAGATAATACATGGTGCCATCTTTTGTGCTTCCTTGAACAAATCACGCACTCTCGAAGCTCCGACTCCGACAAACATCTCCACAAAGTCTGAACCTGCAAGTGAGAAAAACGGTACTCCCGCCTCTCCTGCTACTGCCTTGGCAAGGAGTGTCTTACCTGTTCCCGGAGGTCCCACGAGAAGCGCTCCCTTAGGAAGCTTGGCTCCGATATCTGTATATCTCTTAGGATTGTGAAGGAAATCAACAACCTCCTGTAAAGATTCCTTGGCTTCATCCTGTCCCGCAACATCCTTGAAGTTGACGCCTGTGGACTTCTCCACATATACCTTGGCAGTCGATTTGCCGACTCCCATCCCCATGCTGCCGCCCATCTTCTTTGAAACAAATGCTAAAAGCACCCACAGTAAAATAAGCGGAACTATAAAGCTTAATATATTAAAAATCCATGTAGATGTATTATCAGGTATCGCTGCCTTTATTTCAATAGACTTGCCCTCTGAGGTCTTTGCTTTTTTGAGTGTCGGCACAAGCTCATCATCAGCCACACGTCCTGTGTAATATGTGATGTCATAATCCTTGTGTCCGTCATCCACAAGCTTGTAATCTATCTCGTAGGAATCAAACTCCACGCTCTTGACATTGCCCTTATCAAGCTGTTTGATGAAATCACTGTATGACTTTTCCTGTGTGCTGGCATGCGATATGCTGTTTGATATAAGTGCATACACAAACAATGCCACGAGTGTCAGCAGGATAAATGCCATGATACCCTGTCCGCCACGGTTGTTTCTGCCACCGTTTCCACCAGGTCTGTTACCACCATTATTTCCGTTTCCACCGGACCCATTATTGCCCGGGCCATTGTTGTAATTATAGTTATTAGGTCCCTGATTATCCATATTTTCTCCGTTCTTTTCTTATTTATTACCAGCTTCAAGGCAATTTTGACCTGTAATTTTTATAGTCATTCCCATGAAACCCTATTCCCCGAAAAATATCATTACAGACTTCTTATTTTCCAAGGAATATATTGTATATGAAATAGTCTCCTCACAATATATAAAGTGTGAAGCTTCACTTTATTATAAGAAAAAGTGCGGTCAAAATCAACCGCACTTTCTAAATATTGTATTAAATATAACGAAAAATTATCTGTTCACCTTATTTGCCGCCTCTATGAAGCCATGGAAAAGCGGATGTGGACGGTTCGGACGTGACTTAAGCTCCGGATGTGCCTGTGTGGCGATAAACCACGGATGCTCCGGGATCTCAATCATTTCCACGATTCTGCCATCAGGTGATGTACCGCAAAGCTTCATGCCATGCTCTGTGAGAGCTGTTCTGTAGTCATTGTTGACCTCATAACGATGACGATGACGCTCGCTTATATTCTCTGTACCATATACCTGGTATGCCTTTGATGTCTTGTCGAGTACACATGGATAAGAGCCAAGTCTAAGTGTACCTCCGATATCCTCTATTCCGTTCTGGTCAGGCATAAGTGCGATAACCGGATGAGTAGTGTTCGGATCAAGCTCTATACTGTGTGCGTCATGGAACATACATACGTGGCGCGCATACTCGATGATTGCCACCTGCATTCCAAGGCAGAGTCCCAGATATGGGATATTGTTTTCCCTGGCATACTTAGCTGCTGCAATCATACCCTCAACACCACGGTCTCCAAAGCCTCCCGGAACGATAATTCCCTGAATACCCTTGAATACCTCTGCTGCATTGTCATCATTAAGCTCCTCTGAGTCAACCCACTTTATATCAACTGTGGTATGCTCAGGAATACCGCCATGCTTCAGTGCCTCAACAACTGAAATGTATGCATCGTGAAGTGCTGTATATTTTCCGACAAGTGCGATCTTGACCTCTTTATCAGGATGACGGAGATCCTCAACCATCTGCTTCCAATCTGCAAGATCCGGCTCAGGACAGTCGAGATTCAAGCACTCGCATGCAACCTTTGCAAGATTCTCCTGCTCCATGGCAAGTGGTGCCTCATAGAGATACTCCACATCAAGGTTCTGTAATACGTGTGAATTCGGTACATTACAAAACAGCGCAATCTTGTCCTTAAGCTTCTGATCAAGCTCATGCTCTGAACGGCATACAATGATATCCGGCTGGATTCCCATGCCCTGAAGCTCCTTTACGCTGGCCTGTGTAGGCTTTGTCTTGAGCTCTCCTGACGCCTTGATGTATGGAATCAGTGTCACATGACACAGGATGGCATTGTCGTGTCCCACCTCATGCTGGAACTGTCTGATTGCCTCAAGGAACGGCTGACTCTCGATATCGCCGACTGTACCACCCACCTCGATGATTGCGATTGTGGTATCCTCAGATGTGAAATCCCTGTAGAATCTGCTCTTTATCTCATTGGTGATATGAGGGATAACCTGTACTGTTCCTCCGCCGTAGTCACCACGACGTTCCTTCTGTAATACTGACCAGTATACCTTTCCTGTGGTGACGTTTGAGTTCTTTGTCAGGCTCTCGTCAATAAAACGCTCATAGTGTCCCAGGTCAAGATCTGTCTCAGCCCCATCGTCTGTTACAAACACCTCTCCGTGCTGAATAGGGTTCATGGTACCCGGATCAATATTAATGTATGGATCGAACTTCTGCATTGTCACCTTGTATCCACGAGCTTTTAAAAGACGTCCAAGAGACGCTGCGGTAATTCCTTTTCCAAGACCGGAAACAACTCCACCGGTGACGAACACGTATTTTACAGGCATAATTTTCCTCCTTATCAATATGCTTTGTATATTTGTAAATTCTTAATTTTTAAAATAACCAACTTATTATACAGCCTTAAATTGATTAATGCAATTTATTTTTTAATTATATTTATTATATTTTGTTATAATGCTTCACATCTGGTGACGGACAACCCTGTATTCATCGCCTGAGCGGTAAAACGGACAGCGCTTATAGCTGCTCTGGACAAATCTCGCCATATCATCCTCGTCCATATTTACCGAGCAATAATACTCCTCATCATCCTCATCATATTCATTGTATGCACAAAAATCGCAGCATGTCTCCATTATCTTATCCTTCCATCACTTTTAATATGTATGCTGAAAATCTACTTAAACTGATTGACAGTCTCGTCATATTTGTAATCAATCTGTGCAAGCTTGTCGCAAAGCTCTTTCTCATCAATATCATATGCTGCCGCAAGCTCCTTCAATCCTGAATAATTGTCCCGAAGCTGTGTGTTTACAAAGCTAAGCAGCATAACCGGATCCTTTGGTAATGCCATAATCTGCTCCTTATAATTCTATGTAATCTTATAATTCTATGTTATCTTATTATCATAATCATAGCAATTAACTTTCAAATACCTGCTTTATGCTGTCATAGTGCAGGAACACTCCCTGCGCAGCAAGCTCTTTTATTTCATCGAGTGTGGCAATTTTAAACCCAAGTGCCTCCTCTGTCTGAATCTGTACGTCAGACTCCTTGAAATCAAGCTCAAAGCGGTAAACATCCACGAAATAGTTGTCACCCTCGCCCGGATTCTCTCTGTGATAGGTATAGGCAAGCCCTCCCGGACACTGTGATACATCAAGGCCCACCTCTTCTTTCACCTCTCTGCAGACTGCGGTAAATGAGCTCTCACCTGCCTGTGCGGCTCCTCCTGAAACCTCCCACCAGCCCGGTGCCCATGCCTTTGTCATGACACGCTGTGTGATAAGGAACCTGCCATCAGGTCTGTGAATCACGCCAAGCACTGAAAGATGATACTCTCCATCCTTAAGTATCCAGTCGTTTTTTTTCATTGTACGGCCTGTCGGTTTTTTATCCTTATCGTATATATCCCAAAATTCCATTTGAAGCTTCCTTTCTCTAAGTGAGTCTTTAACAATATCATATCATATCCTGCGCAGAAAAGCCAGCTAGTTGTTTACGCAGCTTTTTGCTTTCCGGCAGATAATATTCCATCAGCGACCAGAACCTGGCATTATGGCTTGGCTCAAGCAGATGTGTAAGCTCGTGAACCACCACATACTCTGCGCACTCCGACGGCACCTTAGCCAGCAGAAGGTTGAAATTCAGATGATGTGACTTAACGTTGCATGATCCCCACCTTGTCTTCATCTTCTTTATCGTAAAGCCGGCTGACTTAACTCCCATAACAGGCTCCCATTTGTCGATAAGCCTCTGCAGCTGCATCTTAAGCTGCAGACGCATCTCCCTTTCCATGAAGGGTGCCATAACCGGCTCCTGTTCCTTAAGCTGTCTTGCGACAAGCATTTCCTGCATGGTTTGCTCAATCCAGTCTGATTTGCTCTCCACAAATTTCCTGATTTCTGTATAACTCATGCCATAAGGAGCACTCACTGATAGTGTGCCATCCGTGTCCTTCACACGAAGATACATGTTTTTTATTCTTTTCCTAGTCACTTCTATTGCATATCTGTTGTTTATATATATGTTATTTGTACATTTTTTATTTGCATATGCGTTATTCATATTTTCCAGTTTCATACTGCTCCTATCACGTAATCCGCTCCACGTAAATCCATTTTACAATCTCCGCGCATTTTTGTATACTATAAAATAAAGTTACTGAATAGTTACAAAACAAATATAAGGAGGATCATATGACAAAAGAAAAATTAGCCATTGAAGTAATAAAAAGACTAAAAACCGCATATCCCCGCACCGATTGCACTCTTGAGTACGACGAGGCCTGGAAGCTCCTCGTATCAGTCAGGCTCGCAGCCCAGTGCACTGATGCCCGCGTAAATGTAGTCGTGGTGGATTTGTTCAAAAAATATCCTTCCATCGAGGCTCTCGCCGATGCTGATGTTTCCGACATAGAAGAAATTGTACGTCCATGCGGCCTGGGAAAGAGTAAGGCACGTGATATAAGTGCCTGCATGAGAATGCTTCGCGATGATTTTGGCGGTCTTGTGCCTGACAATATGACCGATCTGCTGAAGCTGCCGGGAGTCGGCAGAAAGAGTGCCAACCTGATTATGGGTGATGTGTACGGCAAGCCTGCCATCGTCACCGACACACACTGCATACGTCTTTGCAACCGTATAGGACTTGTAGATGGAATAAAGGATCCGAAAAAAGTGGAGATGGAGCTTTGGAAAATCATCCCACCCGAGGAGAGCAATGACTTCTGCCACAGGCTGGTTGATCATGGACGCGCCGTATGCACTGCCCGAACCACACCGCACTGTGACATGTGTGTGCTGAACGATATATGTGGAAGCGTTGTGCATAACTAAAACAGTAAGGCTGCGGCTCCGCAGCCTGCATGCAAAACGTGAGAAAGGACCGCGATGTTACACGCGGTAACAACGCGATCCTTTCTCGAGGAGTTTAGTTATGAAAATGTTTATTAATAAAAAGGGAATAATGTAAAAGGTTTTGTTCCTCTTACAGATATAAGTATATGTGGTAATTATGTCCTAACAATGTACATTTTAGAAATATTTTATTAAAAAGGTCGTGATTATTTTATACTTTTTTTAGATTTGTAATATTTTGTAAATAACAACTAAATTTTTTTGTCAAAAAGTGCCTTACAGAGCTGTATTTTATCCTCATGGCTCTGTCCGGTCAGGCTGTTTTGAAAATCCACAATACCTGCAGCGGT
>ULVA01038475.1_pt1 | contig 10599 bp, 7 predicted proteins | sample 1958811 | NCBI WGS metagenome assembly ULVA01 (sample SAMEA4835768, study PRJEB28245) | human gut metagenome | biome: gut microbiome; material: fecal sample | place: Denmark | collected 2008
TCCGTCAATGAAATGCTTAGAATCTGCAAAACTTCATATGTCGAGCGTTTCAATTGCATATTATGATGAACAATAGCCATGAGACAATAAGTGATAATATCGTGAGGGATAACCCCAAATCGTGATGGATAGCGTGATGGATATTTCCGTTTTGAAGTATCTATCACGCTATTCAAGTATCTGAATATTAGCATATTAATATATAGAATGGATACAAATCGTGATGGATGATAGATGATTACATAAAACTTATTCACGAATACGGCTGCATCGGGTTACAAATATGGCTGCGTCGGGTTACAAATATGGCTGCGTCGGGTTACGAATATGGCTGCGTCGGGTTACGAATATGACAGCATCGGGTTACGAATATGACTGCGTAGGCTAACGGAGACGTATCTGTAAGCTTATCGAGACGTCTGCATCAGCTAACAGAGACGTCTGAACTCGCTAACTGAACTACTTGAGTTGCTTGATTGAACCACTTGAGTATTCTTCTTCATGTGCTTGCATGCAACCATAAAACTTTTTCAGCAACTTTTCCAGGAAGTATGGAAGAAGGCAGAGTTGAAGGCAAACATGAGGCCAACACAGAAACAGCACAACGTTTGCTGGCGATGGGACTTTCTGCCGAACAGGTAGCAAAAGCTAGCCAGCTACCTTTGGAAATCATTAAGAATCTGAGCAATTCAAAAAAAAACTCAAGTTTCGCATGTAAGCTCCACACGCCCCAGGTATCAGAACACCATGGTATCCCCACACGCCCCAGGCATCAGAAGAGCATCATGTCCCCCCACACTCTGGTCTAGGAGCTTTTGGGCCTTCAGCCCGTACTTGAACCACATGCGAATGTTTGGTCTATAATTTTACAGTTTTTTTGAGTGAATATTTCGAAACCGCTGTTTCGGAAATGGCGGTTTCGAATGCAAAGGTAATAAAAATGCCTGAATATCAGCTTGTTTGTTTGCTAATTTAAGTTTTTTTATTTGTTTGTGTGCTTCTTGTTTTTCCGAAATGGCGGTTTCGAATTCTGATTTTTTATCTTCTTTTAAAGTTCTACGAAAAATCAATTCTTTTGATCTTTTCTTTCCTCATTTCTTATTTTTTTTTGCTTTTTCCTTTTCTGTTTCGAAGTTTTGCCGTACTTTTGTACCGGAATAGGAAAGAAAGATAAATAAGATGAATAGACGAAAAATGAAAACTGGGTCAATGGTGATGTTGGAAGCATCATTTCTTGTGGTGGTATTTTCTATGGGAGTACTTGCTCCTGCCATTGCCCAGAACGGACAGAACAGGAAGCCTCGCAAAAAACTGAAGGAATTACTGATGAAGGCAGATAGTCTGCGACTCCAGTTGCGACAGTCTGCTGATAGGGGACATATGCTCCAATGGGGCGACTCTCTTCTCATGGCAGAATTAGGTAAGAGCAAAATGAGTGAGAAGAAAAAGCAAAGGTTCATGAAGCATTATGTCAAGATTCAAAGACGATTGAGCCTATACGACCGCCAATTGTTCAGAGGAGATTCACTGCTGGCAGCCAATTATTACAAGATAAAGTATGATACTACCTACATCTCCCGTCCAAATGCCCGATGGACCATCAAACTGAGAGGCAATCTTTCGGGAGCCGATTTGGAAACTACGGCGAAGACGGATGGAACGGAAACCCATACCAAGGTGATGGCCGACTGCCGTGGAACCCTCTCCATGGCTGTAGCTTATCGTGGCTTGGGGCTTGGTTTGGCTGTGAACCCAGCCAAGCTGGCTGGCAAGAATCAGGACTTTGAGTTCAACCTCAATTCCTATAGCAACCGCTATGGCTTTGATGTGGTCTATCTCTCGTCCAAGACATTCCATGGTCATCAGAAAGTGGGTACCAACGAGATAGATGTCCATAAGGGAGAAATCTCGCAGAAGGCATTGAATCTCAATTTCTATTATGCCTTCAACTACCGCAAGTTCTCCTTCCCGGCAGCCTTCAGCCAGAGCTACATTCAGAAGCGAAGTGCCGGAAGTTGGATGGTAGGCGCCAGTTTTGACGGTTCCAAGACGAAGGTGAAGGGAATGACTATCCGCCTTAACGAGTTGGCACTCGGTGCAGGCTATGGATATAATCTCGTTCCATCTTCTCATCTGCTGTTCCATCTGTCAGCCTTGCCAACTATCACGGTGTATTCGCATGACTATACCAAGATGAGGGCTGAAGTAGAGGAGGGGAGTAGTGATACAGAAATCCCAACCGTTCGTAACAGCATGAAATATCATTTCCCGTCTGCTATCATTACCGGTAGAGGTGCAGCCGTGTATTCCTGGCGCAACAAGTTTGCCGGCGCCACTGCTGTTTATAATTTCTCAGTAGCCGGAGACGAGGATCATCTTCAGGTGAAGAGAAACAAATGGCGAGTAAGAATGTTCTTCGGATTCAGGTTCTAGGAACATACTTTTCTTCTTCCTATGTCTGTTTTTGTCGCAACCGGATTGTAGTTTTGCAGCAGAATTGACAATAACTCTATATAATAAGGTATGAATGCTGAAAGAAGAGGGGTTAGGAGTCCCTGAAAAGTGAAATATAAGAGGAATCCATAAGATTTTTTGTTAAAAGTTTGGTGGTTCATCAGATTTTTATTAAATTTGCCATTGGATTAGTGACAGGGCAGGGTAAAGTCCTCGCTTGAAGTCGCTATGATGCAGAGAAACAAGATTATCTTGTGGACACGAGCAAACTATTCAGTTCTGTAGGTTGAAATCTGGTAAATTGAAACGTAGAAAGAACGAGAATTTGTTTGAGCGAGTCTACGCCGTCATATGGTGTGGATTCCTCTTTCGCATTTTCTTTTCTACGGGTTTTACCAGAGCCTAACTTACAAGAAAGTGAAGAAAGTAGGGGTTCGCACCATCTTTTTTCACTTATGAACCATTATGGACTTGTTTGGTTCGCAGATTTTCCTTATCTTTGCCCCTTGAAAGTAAATGATTTACTGCACTCGGCAATTTGAAAGCAAGCTTTCATTGCGCTCGTTTGCATAATCTTTGCAAAATGAAGTAAACAACTAGCAGTTTCGGCAGAAAAGCAGGAGCAGTTATATATAATGAACTTAAAAACGAATGCTTATGAGTAGAGTATTTCAAGTTAAGCCTAAGCGCCTCAAACGCTCTAACGGTACAGTTCTCACTCCCGATATGGTAGTGACAGTAACAACCATGCAGCACACCGCCACCCCTTTTTATAATGGAGCCAAGGAGGTGCAAGAAGCCTACATGCGCATCTATGCTTTCGATTATAAGAAAGCATGCTGCAATCCGAATGATTTTGAATTTATAAAGTTGGACTAATGGGAATATTTAATTCTAAAAATTTGAAGAAAGCGGTCAATATAGTCGCTTCTTATTCGCCTGTCATAAATGCAATTTCGCAAGCTTCTGACATTGTAGATAAGTCTATGGATGTAATAGACAAAAATCTTAATGGAGGAAAAAACTGGAACTTCTCGGAGACACCAATTGACGAAGTGGCTAAAGCCTTTATGAATGGTGTAAGAGGCAAGCATATAGTTTGTATGATGACAAACATTTCTGATACTGCTAAGGCTTCTATTCGTGACAATTTCAATCTAGATATACATGAACAAATCTTGTTCTTTAATGATACTTCATTCTTTGGAAACAAAAATCAAGGCATAGTTATTACCAATAAAAAGCTTGCTTGGATTCCTGATAATGATGAGGGAGACGTATATTCTTTTGCATTTAATGACATTGAGAGAGTTGAATATCGCGAGATGCAAATCTATCTATGGGGATATGGAAATGACGAGGATAATGTACCTTTGCCATTGGACCATTTCTTTAGTTTTAATGGAGAGACTTCTGCCGTTAAAGCTGATGCTCAAAAAATAGCTGCCGTGTTAAACAAGATGGTTACTGTTGCAGGGCATGAAGAGGAGACAACCCCATTGGAAGAAATAGAATCTTATTTGGATAATAATGAAGCGGATAAGGCAATTCAAGGAATAAATGAAATGTTGTCATCTACAGATATTACAGATGATGAGACTAAATCAATTTATTATTATTATTTGGGACTGGCGTATGCACAAAAAATGACAGAACAATTAGATGTTGATATCGCAGCTGGCTCGGAGCAAATATCAGAAGAAGTACATCGTTATGATGGTGCTATGAACAGTGCGTTTAGAGAGGCGCTTGTACTTTGTACAGATAATGAATTACGTTGTAAAATATATTATCTTAATGCTTTGTATTGCTTAAATCAATTGCAAGGAAGACAAATGGCGTTAGCAGCTATGGAATCACCAGATTTTGAGATTAAACAAAAAGCTAAGGATATATATTTGAATAGTACGAAAAATCTTGTAGAAGATCCTGCTTTTTTCAGCAAGATACCCTATAATACAAGAAAATTTATATTTGTTCTTGGAACAGAAAAACAACTACCTGGTTGCTACGATAAAGAAGGGAACATACAATTCGTGTTTACATTAAACGATCTTCCGACATCAATTCAATTCCCTGTTGGGCATCCACAAGCCAACACTTTATACATAGGTCATCCGTTCAAACCAGCAACGTATCTTCCATTTGAGAATGCGACAGAGCAGTTGTTTATGGAAAGAGTACATGAACTGTGTTATTTAGGACAATGTCTTGGGGCTAATGAAATAAGAATTAAAAGATTACGTGGGTTAGATACAGCTTCTTCTGAAGCAAAGCAGTTGGATGTATCCGGAGAATTAGATGTTAAAGCCGTTAATGTGGGGGGAAGTTTTGGTAGAAATACTGCTGCTCAAAATAGTTATTCATCCAAGGATGGAATGGAGATGGTTCAGACGTATTTACCAACAAAGCAGCCATATTGCCCAGACGATTTGGTTTGGTTAGACTCTGAAACTTCTTGGCAAGCTTTGGTAAAGCAAAGATTGAATGGAAATATATTGTCATATTCTTTGCATCTGTCTTCCTCGGAATCTGTAAGCATGACTTCAAGTAAAGTTCTGTCTGTCAAGGCATCTTTTGAATACCTTGTCACAAAGGTAAGTGGAACTTATGATGCCAAAACAGACAAGACCTTTAGTAAGACAGAAGAGATAGAATGGGAGATAGATATGCAGTTCAAGCCTTTGCAGGATTTTGAGGACGATAATGTTAATGCCTCTAATGGTCAGGCAGTTGCTCAGATTGCTCAAACACAGAAATCTGAATTGTCAGAGGACGAGTTGGCATATAAGGAAGAAGTAGAGTTCTGTTTGGAAGATGCCTCTGAAATAGATGCTCATTCTCGTAAGTTCTTGGAACGTAAACGGCAGAAACTCGGATTGTCAGAGACGAGAGCGCAAGAGATTGAGGACATGGTAAAAGCTTCTTTGGTTTCTTTTACCGATGAAGAAAAAGAGTACATGGAAGCTCTTGATGATGTTATTGAAGATGGAGTAATCCCTGATAATGTCCGTAGATTATTGGAACGTGAAAGAAAATCATTGGGAATCTCTGAGGAACGTGCCAGGGAATTGGAAGAAATAAAATGTAAAGCATAATTCTGATAACTCAATTAGTTGTGTAAATAGTTTATACAACTAATTGGGTTTCATATAATAAAATAGACTATGAGTAAAGTATTTCAAATAAAGCCTAAACGCCTTAAACGCTCTAACGGTACAGTTCTCACTCCCGATATGGTAGTGACAGTAACAACCATGCAGCACACCGCCACCCCTTTTTACAATGGAGCCAAGGAGGTGCAAGAAGCCTACATGCGCATCTATGCTTTCGACTATAAGAAAGCATGCTGCAATCCGAATGATTTTGAATTTATAAAGTTGGACAATTAGTGTGTCAATTTATCTCTGCACCTAATTATAGACTATTGTATTTGTTTTAATACTATAATTTTAATGAACAAAAACGAGATTTGCGAATTTATGGCCAAGCTTCCTACTTTTGAAGGTTCAAAGCCCATATATAATCCTATGGAGACTTTTGTGGAATGTGTTTCGCAAAAAGAGATATGCCACTCATCAATATTGGCAGATTTGCTAAATCCATTAGGACGACATGGTCTTAAGCGTTCTTTTCTAGATGTTTTTCTTGAAAAGATAGAATGTGAATCTTTTAAAGACGCTACAATACGAACTGAAATGCCTGTTCTTAGAATTTTAACAGAGGGAAGTGGACCAAGAAGAATTGATATTTGCATCATTAATAATCGTAATAATGATGTTGTTGTTATTGAGAATAAGCTCAATAATGCTCAAGAACAACAAAGTCAACTTGCAGACTATAAGGCAGGATTAAAACATAAAGGATTTAATGTTGTAAAGACTGTTTGTTTACAGGGAAGCAACTTTAATAATATTGGCGCCGATAAAAATCTATCTATAATGGATCTTGCAGATCTTTTAAATAAAGTATGTGGTAATAGTTGTGAGTTACAATCATATATAACATTATTGAAGAATATGGGACATAAAGAAAAAATGAATGAGGAGGTAAAAAAACTACTTTCTTTAGATAACGTGGTCTTTGATAAGGTTAGAGATCTATCGAGATTTTTTTACAATGATGAAGTTTCTGAGTATTGCTTTAATGAAATAATGTCAAGTCTTGAAAAATTGAATAAAGACTGTTTAAAGTTGATTTTTCAAAGAAAAGATCCCGGATACTTTAATAATGAAAGATGCACATTTCTGCAGATATGGAACCAATATGGCTATGAAAAAGGTCAAAATTCTGGCAGTTGGATAGAACTGTGGTTCTGTGATTATAGTAGGTTTGAAATTTGGATTAAAGGCAATAGTTCAAATAATCTTAAAATATTTGATTATGTTCCCGATGTACGTTGGAAAGGTTTTTATAGATATAAGGATGGTGTAAAATCCTTTCCTTTTCTTGGTGATAATTGGAATACTACTATGACTACTGTGATAGATGAGATTTGGAATTTAATCAAAGAGTTGTATTCCGATATGATTAAACCATAATTTATCAGTTAAAGTCTTGCAGATATCAATAACCGAAGCGATGGATAAAATAGAATATACAAAGATAGCATATTTGTTAGGATGCTATATGGTAATAGTTGATAAGGAAATCAATCAGATGGAGGTTGATGTCCTTGATAATTATTTACCATTATCAAAGGAAGATGAACTTTATCATCAGAGAATGCAAATCTTCTCTGATGATGAAGAGCGCATGAAGCTAAAAGATATACTTGACAAGTTGGTTATGGCTAATTATTCTGTTGCTCAGAAAACGGAAATAGTCACCCTTCTTGCTCGAATAGCTTATGGTGACGATTATATGGCAAGTTCAGAATTGGAATTGCTTATTAAGGTTGGTAAACTTTTAAAACTTGATATTGGACAAATCATCGAAGAAACACAGTCTGAGTCAAATAAAAGAATTGACTCTTCTCAACTTTCTTCTTTAAAACGTTTTGTCGGAAAAATGGAGAATACCATCTATCAGAGTTTTGCAAATTCTGATAGGAAAAGTGTTGTCGATATGATGTTGGGTGGTCTTGGTTATTCTGCATCCATAGCACAAATCACAGAAGATGCTGAGAAGGATCTTGCTCGTGTTACTAGAATAATAGATGACTTGAATAGCATGTTGAATGAAGAGTATAATCATTTAGCAAGTATCAAACCATCTTCGAAGAAAGTTTCTAAGGAAGTTTTGAAGATAGAACAAATTATTCAAGGAATTCGAGGCAGTTTTAATGAAATAATAGATAACAGTTTGACTAGTAATAGAGATGTATTGGATAAGAAAAGAAGGAATATTCGATACTTTACTATTGCTTTTATGGGTAGGACAAAGGCAGGAAAGAGTACTCTTCATAAAGTCATCACTCAACAGGAAAATGATGATATAGGAGTAGGCAAATTACGTACTACACGATATAATAGAAGTTGGTATTGGAACAAACTTCGTATTGTTGACACTCCTGGCATTGGTGCGCCTGGTGGTGAAGCTGATACCGAGATAGCCAAGTCTATTATAGATGAAGCTGACGTGGTTTGCTATGTTGTGACGAGTGACTCTATTCAAGAAACAGAGTTCGATTTCTTTTCAACTATAAAGGAAAGAAATAAGCCGTTATACATAATCTTAAATGTCAAAAGCAATCTTAATCAAGCTATTCGTTTAAAAAGGTTTATTGCAAATCCGGATGATTGGAGACTTGGTGATGGTCCTCAATCTATTAAGGGACATATAGAACGCATTCATGATAAACTTGATGGTAAGTATAACATGGATGCCGTTCGTATTATTCCTATTCATCTGTTAGCTGCGCAAATAGCCCTTTCTGGAGAGCAAGATTCTAAGACTTCTAAGATACTATTTGAAGCTTCTAATATATCTGAGTTTACAAATTCGGTAAAAAAAGAAGTGCAGTTGTCTGGTAGTTTGAAGAAAAGCTTGAGCGTTATTGATGGTACTTCTTATCAGATAAATACAATATGGCATAAGATTTACACTGACTTGAAAAGCCTAAAGGAAGGTAATGAAGTATTGAAGAAGAAACAAGCGAAAAATCATATGTTTTTCAAGAAAGAGTTAGCTCAAGTCGAACAATACTTAATGGATATCTTTAAAAATACAAAAAAAGAATTCCAAAATCGTGCTTCTACTTTTGCAAGCGAGCATTATGATGACGAAGAGGCAGGAAAAGCATGGAGTAATGATGCAGTAGTAAAGTCTATAAATAAAAGACTTGAACAACAAATACAGGAGAGATATAATGATTTGAATGAAAAGATAAAATCAGAATTAGAGGAGATGATTATGGACATGCGCATATCTCTTGCTACAAATAATATTGGTTCTGATGTATCAGGTGAGTCTGTAACCAATACACGATTAGCAGCAGGGGTCTTTGGTTCAATCATGACTGCTGCAGCTCCGTTTATAATTCCTAATTTTTGGAATCCTTTTGGATGGAGTGTTGCTGTGGGTACTGTAATTGTTGGTATTTTAGGTTCTATATTTACGAGTCTTTTTACTTCAAAATCAGAAAAAATCAGAAAGGCTACAGAAAACTTGCGTAAGCAACTGTATGATAGTATTGATTCTGGTATTGATAAGAATTTGAAACAAGTTCTTGAGAATACAAGAAAGTCAATAAATGATACATATAAAACTATTGATTCGGTATTTAATGCTTATACTAAAAATGCCGATGATATAATAATGGATATGGAAAAACTTGTCAAGCAAGTACAAGAAAATGAGAATGCAATCAATTCATTGGTAAGTCTTCGAATTCTTGATTTTGTAGGCAAGAATCCTGTTAAAGAAATAAGTATAAATGAAATGAGTAACCAAGTTTTATGTGATGGATATCCTGTTGAAAGAGATTGGAAAAAGCAATCTATCAAGTTCCTATATGACACGGGGCTTACAGGTAAGAATATTCAAAAGATAGAAAAGGCAACTCAGATGACAATAAAAACAAAATAATATGGCACAACAATTTAATTATGCAGTCTACCAAGAAAGACTTAGTAGATTGGAAGCTAAAACTCGAGCGTTGTTGAAAGAAACCAACAATACGGAGTTGACTTGTAAAATGGACTCAGAGCTTGCAGGCTTGCAAGACCGTAAAGAATTACGCTTAGCGTTTGTAGGACAATATAGTTCCGGCAAATCTACTATTATTTCTGCATTAACAGGTAGAAAGGATATCAAGATAGATGCAAATGTCGCTACAGATCATGTATCGGAATATAAATGGAACAACATTGTTCTTATGGACACTCCGGGTATTCTTGCAGGTAAAGTAGAATCGCATGATGAGAGTACTAAAGCAGCTTTAAAAGAATGCGATTTGATATTTTATGTCTTGACCTCCCAACTTTTTGATGATGTATTATTCAATAATTTCATCGACTTGGCATACAATCAACATTTTGCAGACAAGATGTTTATTGTTGTCAATAAGATGGGAATGGAGTCGGGAGAGTTTGACCAACTTGTAGACAACTATACTATCTCGTTGGAAAAAATATTCTCAGAAAGAGGCTATGAACTGAAAAACTTTCCTCTTGCCTTCATTGATGCGGCAGACTATATGGATGGTATTGATGAAAACGACAATGAGTTTGTTCAATTAAGTAATTTTGAACATTTTATAGATATGCTCAACGTCTTTGTCGCTCGCAAGGGAATGATAAAAAAGCAATTTGATACTCCTGTTAGAGTTTATCAAAGTTATCTTAAAAATATTGCTGTTACTGCCGTAGACAAGACTTTGTCAGACAAATATAATCAGTTTGAGCAGAAATTACGTTATCGTCTGTCCGAACTAAAACGAGATACAAGAAACGTTTTGTCTTCGTTTGTATCTACGGCATTGAGTGAAGTCATTTCATTATCTAATGATATAGGTGCTATTGACGAAACTGAATGGAAATCTAAACAAGAGGCATTGAATTCTGAATTGCAGAACAATATATCTAATACTTCTGCAGAGATAGAAAAAACAATCAACGATAATTATGAGCGATTGATGAATGAAGTCAATGATTTCTGTAGTAAGGGTAACTACTCAGCACCCCTATGGGCATGAGTAATCGT
>ULVA01009662.1_pt1 | contig 10597 bp, 7 predicted proteins | sample 1958811 | NCBI WGS metagenome assembly ULVA01 (sample SAMEA4835768, study PRJEB28245) | human gut metagenome | biome: gut microbiome; material: fecal sample | place: Denmark | collected 2008
ATTTACCACACTGCTTTTAGGCTACAAGAGTGCTGAGAAGCTTTTGCAGATGGGCAAAATACAGGCTACGTATGATGCTGTTGCAAAGCTTGACGATATTTTATATCATGAGATACCATATGTATCTGACTACATATAATGATAAAAGGTCAAAAGGTAAAGGAAAATAATATGTCAAATTATGTGATTAGCTGCTGTTCAACAGCAGATCTTACAAGGGAGCATATGCTCGAGAGAAATATTAAGTACGCATGCTTTCACTATGAGCTTGACGGTAAAGAGTATATGGATGATTTAGGACAGTCCATGCCACTGCCGGATTTCTACAAGGCAATGGAGGCAGGTGCTATGACAAAGACCTCGCAGATCAATCAGGAGGAGTACATGGAGTACTTCAGGCAGTTTCTGGATGAGGGATATGATGTGCTTCACTGTACACTAAGCTCCGGTATATCAGGTACAGTCAACTCGGCAAGGCTTGCAAAGGAGGCTCTCGAGGAGGAATACCCTGACAGAAAGATATATGTGATTGATTCGCTGGCAGCATCGTCAGGCTTTGGACTTTTGATGGATAAGCTCGCTGACCTTAGGGATAGCGGCATGGATATTGATACACTGGCTGATTGGACCATGGAGCACAGACTTGAGGTGAATCACTGGTTCTTCTCATCAGACCTTACATTTTTTATCAGGGGCGGCCGTATCTCAAAGACCGCGGGATTCGTGGGAAATGTGCTGAATATCTGTCCTTTCATGAATGTGAGCAATGAGGGAAAGCTTATTGTGCGTGAGAAAATCCGCACCAAAAAGAAGGCAATAAAGGAGATGCTTGTGAAGATGCAGGCACTCTGTAAGGATGGTGCCGATTATTCGGATAAGGTCTATATATCAAATTCTGCATGCTATGAGGATGCTAAAGCCGTAGCTGATCTGATAGAGGCTGCCTTCCCTAAGATGAATGGAAAAGTAGAGATAAATGATATCGGTACGACTATAGGAAGCCATACCGGTCCGGGAACAGTTGCATTGTTTTTCTGGGGAAATAAGAGAGAGGATTAGCCGGATATTTTAGCCTAAATATCTGATTAGAATAATCAAAATCAATAAAGTTGATTATATTTTTATAAAAAATTAAATTACATCAATAAAAGTGATTAAATATAATCATTCCAATAACTGCGCTTATGTGTTACAATTATATCAGTTCAAACGAAAAGAGGTTTTAAGATGAAAGGATATGAAAAATACGAGCGCAGTTATTTTCTGCCTCCTGAATGCACTTATGACTGGGTTAAGAAGGATTATATAGATAAAGCACCACTGTGGTGTTCGGTTGATTTACGTGATGGTAATCAGGCTCTGATCGAGCCGATGAGTCTTGAGGAGAAGCTTGACTTCTTTAAGATGCTTGTAGATATAGGCTTTAAGGAAATCGAGGTAGGTTTCCCGGCAGCCTCTGAGACAGAGTTCAATTTCACGAGAGCTCTTATTGAGAGGGATATGATTCCTGATGATGTCACTATACATGTGCTGACACAGGCCAGAGAGCATATCATCAAGAAGACCTTCAAGGCACTTGAGGGAGCACCGAGAGCAGTTGTACATCTGTACAATTCCACATCTGTTGCACAGCGTGAGCAGGTGTTTAAGAAGTCAAAGGAACAGATAAAGCAGCTTGCAGTTGACGGGGCTATTTTACTGAGAGACCTTGCAGCAGAGACTGACGGTAATTTCCGTTTCCAGTATTCACCGGAGAGCTTTTCGGGCACTGAGGTGGATTATGCGGTTGAGGTGTGCAACGCTGTGCTTGATGTATGGCAGCCAAAGGCTGATAATAAGGCCATCATCAATATCCCTACCACAGTAGAGAATGCTATGCCACATGTTTTTGCCACACAGATAGAGTATATCAATAAGCACCTCAAGTACAGAGACGGAGTAGTGCTTTGCTTACATCCTCATAATGACAGAGGCTGCGGTGTTGCCACATCAGAGCTTGGTGTGCTTGCAGGAGCTGAGGAGATAGAGGGTACGCTGTTTGGAAACGGTGAGAGAACAGGAAATGTAGATATCGTGACACTTGCCATGAATCTTTACTCACACGGAGTGGATCCACAGCTTGATTTTTCAAATCTGCCTGAGATCAGGGAGAAGTATGAGACATTTACCAGAATGAAGGTAGGCGAGAGACAGCCATATGCGGGAGACCTTGTTTTTTCTGCTTTTTCAGGCTCACATCAGGATGCTATCTCAAAGGGCATGGCATGGAGAGAGGAAAAGAAGCTTGATAAGTGGACTGTTCCATATCTGCCTATAGATCCAAAGGATGTCGGCAGGACATACGAGGCTGATGTTATCCGTATCAACAGCCAGTCAGGAAAGGGCGGAGTGGCATATATCCTTAAGCAGAGCTTCGGTATCAATGTGCCACAGCAGATGAGAGAGCAGGTCGGATACATGGTCAAGCAGGTATCGGACGAGGAGCACAAGGAGCTTTCACCTGAGTGGGTACACAGTATCTTTACAGACAATTATGTGGATTTTCATCCATATTTCACTATACCGGAGTGCCACTTTAAGCAGGTAAACGGCATTTTTGCAGAGGCGGTTATTTTACATAATGACAGCACCAGAAAGGTAGATGCCAATGGAAACGGCCGTCTTGATGCAGTCAGCAATATAATTAAGCAGTATTTTGACATCAGCTTTGAGCTCACTGTATACGAGGAGCATGCGCTTTCACACGGCTCTTCATCAAAGGCTATGGCATATGTGGGTATAACAGTTGACGGCAGTATGTTCTGGGGCGCAGGTGTGGATGAGGATATCATCAAGGCATCAATCGGAGCGCTTGTTGTTGCGGTAAACCATTACCTTGCCACCAAGGCTGACAGTCACGTGAAGGATGAGCGCTATATTGCCATGCTTAACTTCATCCAGGCCAACTACAAGACAGTCTCGCTTGCAGACATGGCTGCACAGTTCAACCTGACGGAGCCGTATATCTCCAAGTACATAAAGGAGAAGTCAGGCAAGACTTTCGGGGAGCTGGTTACCAATGCCAAGATGAAGAAGGCACGCACACTGCTGAGAAACAGCATCACAACTGTTGAGAATATCGCAATCGAGGCAGGATATCAGAACGTGGAGCATTTTAACAGACAGTTCAAGAAGCTGTATGGAATGACACCGCTTGAGTACAGAAATTCAAGCACAAAATAAGCGGATGCAGCATTTTAATATAACCGGATCAATATGCCAAATGACAATTCATTCAGCTGTATTGGTCCGGTTTGCTTTTTAGTATTGCACTTTTTATGAGAAAAGCTGCATTAAAATTGTATAAAAATTGTATAAAAATGGGAACAATGGGCTATTGATTGTATTTTATCAAGTAATTTGTTGTTTTTACAACGGATTATATGTACAATGCGGGTATAATATATATATAAAATAATTATTCAGAACTACTGATAACAAAGCAGATATTGAGAATTTTTGTTTGGGATGAATAGTTATAATAAAAAGCAACTATTTGAATTATAGTTTAAGAAAGAGAGGAACGTACATGAGCAATAAAACTAGCGCAGTTGTTAAGACAAACCCAAGAAAGGCTGTCATGATCGGATGTGGATTCGTTGGTTCGGCATCAGTTTTTGCACTTATGCAGAGTGGTCTTTTTTCTGAGATAGTTCTCATTGACGCTGATAAGGACAAGGCTGAGGGAGAGGCGATGGATATAAGCCACGGTATTCCTTTTGCCAGACCTATGAAGATATATGCAGGCGGTTATGATGATGTGGCAGATGCTGCTATCATTGTTGTTTCTGCAGGTGCAGGCCAAAAGCCGGGCGAGACAAGACTTGATCTGGTAAATAAAAATGTTGCAATCTTCAAGAGCATCATTCCGGAGATTGCAAAGAGAAATTTCGGTGGAATCTTACTTATCGTTGCAAACCCTGTAGATATTTTAACACAGGTGGCACAGAAGCTTTCAGGACTTCCTGAGGAGCGTGTCATCGGTTCAGGTACCGTGCTTGACAGTGCAAGACTTAAGTACGCGCTTGGAGAGCACCTTGAGGTGGACAGCCGAAGCGTACATGCATTTATAGTAGGTGAGCATGGAGACAGTGAGGTGGTTGCATGGTCATCAGCCAATGTTTCCGGAGTAGAGCTTCACAAGATGTGCGAGATGAGAGGTCACTACAAGCACAAGGAGAATACAGAGGAAATCGCTGCAAACGTAAAGAACAGTGCTTACGAGATAATCAACCGAAAGCATGCGACATATTATGGTATCGCTATGTCGGTCAGACGTATCTGTGAGGTAATCATGCGTGATGAGAAGTCTATTCTTCCTGTTTCACACATGATGCACGGACAGTACGGCATCGACGGTGTGGTTCTCTCAATGCCTGCAATCGTTGGAGCAGACGGAGTGGAGAGCGATATCCCAATCGAGTTAAACGGTGAGGAAGCTTTAAAGCTCAAGGAGTCTGCTGATGCACTTAAGAGCATAATTGACGGGCTTGAGCTGTAAATATCAGGCTCTTAATATTAATTTTGTAATATTAAACTTATATAAAATACTATAAATTCAGTAGGGTTTGGGGTATAATGATAACTGTCGGGTTGCATATATTATGTGCTCGGCGGTTATTTGATTTTATGGCAGATAACTATTTAGAATTACCGGGAAAAAGGAGTATATATAATGAGCGAAAGAAAACAAATCCATCAGGAGTTTCTGACAGGCGAAAGAGCCCTGTTTGCAAGCAACGACCTGGATATATATGATACAATTTTTGATGACGGAGAGTCACCTCTTAAGGAGAGCCATGGCATTAGCCTGACAGGCTGTTTTTTCAGATGGAAATATCCGCTATGGTACTGTAGTGACATAGCTGTAAAGGACTGTACATGGTTTGACATGGCGCGTGCGGGTGTCTGGTATACAGACAATATCTCTGTCACTGATTCAATAGTTGAGGCACCTAAGAACTTCAGGCGCTGCAATAACTTAAAGCTTAAAAATGTGACATTTCCAAATGCCCAGGAGACCCTTTGGAGCTGTGATCATGTCGATATCGAGAATGTCTCGGCAAAGGGAGATTATTTTGGCATGAATACAAATAATCTTATCATGAAGAATTTCCAGCTGGTCGGCAACTATTCGTTTGACGGCTCAAGAAATGTAGAGGTGCACGATTCAAAGCTTATCTCAAAGGATGCCTTCTGGAATACGGAAAATGTCACAGTCTACGATTCATTTATTACAGGTGAATACCTTGGCTGGAATGCAAAGAATCTGACACTTATAAACTGCACAATCGAGAGCCTGCAGGGGCTTTGCTACATCGACAACCTCGTTATGAAAAACTGTAAGCTCATAAACACTACATTGGCATTTGAGTATTCTTCGGTAGATGCAGAGATTTGCAGTAAGGTGGACAGTGTTTTAAATCCGACAAGCGGAGTGATAAGGGCAAAGGAGATTGGCACACTGACTATCGAAAAGGACAGAGTTGACCCATCAAAGACTAAGATAATATGTGAGGGAAAATAATCTATGTATGATTTTGACACCGTTGTAGACAGAAGAAATACAGGCTCACTAAAGTGGGATGTGGCAGAAAATGAGCTCCCGATGTGGGTAGCAGATATGGATTTTAAGACAGCTCCCCAGATAATAGATGCAATATCAGCGCGTGTTTCTCACGGAGTGTTTGGCTATTCCATCATTCCGGATGAGTGGAATGATGCGTATATTTCGTGGTGGGACAGACGCCATGGGCTTAAAATCGAAAGAGACAGCCTGATTTTTTGCACAGGGGTCGTACCGGCCATATCATCTACAGTGCGGAAGCTCACAACACCTGGGGAAAATGTGCTTATCATGACACCGGTATACAATATATTTTTTAATTCCATATTTAATAACGGCGTAAATGTGCAGGAAAGCCCGCTTGGATACGAAAACGGCAGATATTTTGTGGACTATGACAGGTTGGAGCATGACCTTTCCAATCCACAGACCTCGCTTATGATATTTTGCAACCCTCACAATCCGTGCGGTATCATCTGGACAAAGGATGAGCTTGCGAAAATAGGTGCACTCTGCAGGAAGTACAATGTGACGGTCATATCAGACGAGATACACTGCGACATCACAGCACCGGGAAAATCATACGTGCCGTTTGCGGCAGCATCAGAGGACTGCGCCGATATAAGCATCACCTGTATTGCTCCGACCAAGTGCTTTAATATGGCTGGCTTACAGACTGCGGCAGTGATGGTGCCAAATAAATTTTTGCGCCACAAAGTATGGCGCGCATTAAATACAGACGAGGTGGCGGAGCCAAACGCATTTGCCATCACGGCAGCAGTTGCGGCATTCACAAAGGGTGAGCCGTGGGTTGAAGAGCTCAGAAAATATCTTTGGGAAAACCGCAAAACAGTCTGCAGCTTCATGGCAGAAAACCTGCCGCAGATACATGTAGTGGATGCCGATGCGACATACCTCATGTGGCTTGACTGCAGTGCACTCACAGATGATTCTGTGGCATTTACGCAGATGATTCGCGAAAAGACAGGCCTTTATCTGTCGGAGGGAGCTGAGTTTGGAGGCAATGGACGCTACTTTGTGAGATTGAATATCGCATGCCCCGGTTCAGTGCTTAAGGAAGGACTTGACAGGCTAAAGAGAGCCCTCGCATAAGCTAAATAGTTACCTTTTTTATTAAATAAATAAGACCGGTGATCGGCCGGTCTTATCTGGTATAATTAAACATTTATGGCATACAAGATTTAGAAATATATCATGCATACGTTTGTTTTCTGATTCGATAGTTAGTATACACTAACATAAATTAGAAGTCAATAACAAATATGGGATTTTGATATTATTTTGGATTTTTATAAATCGCGTACAAATCAAAAAGAAAAGTTTTGCAAACAATAAAATGTATGTTATAATAAAATAACTGAATTAAAACGAACGAAAATAAACTCACGGGGGTATTCGAAATGCGAAACAATGAATCATCAGAAAACTATTTAGAGACCATACTTATTCTCAGCAAGAAGCTTCCTGTGGTACGCTCAGTTGATATAGCAAATGAGCTTGGATATAAGAAATCCAGCGTGAGTATAGCCATGAAAAACCTTAGAGAGAAGAACAATATCACAGTTAGTGATGCAGGCTTTATCACACTCACAGAGTCAGGAAGACAGATAGCAGAGATGATATACGAAAGACATGAGCTTTTGTCAGAGTGTCTTGAGAAGCTTGGTGTTGATAAGGAGATTGCAGCAGAGGACGCATGCCGTATAGAGCATGTCATCAGTCCTGAGAGCTTTGAAGCAATCAAGAAGCATATACATAAGAGCTGATATATGAAACCAGTACCGCAGGGTACTGGTTTTTTAGTGTATCGTTTTTCTTGTATATATGAGAAAAATCATCTATAATAGTGAAGCTGTAATCGGCGACATAAAATCTGAAAGGGGAAAAGATGAAACAGATATTAAAATATTTGAAGGAGTACAAAAAGGAATGCATCTGTGCTCCGTTATTTAAGCTGCTGGAAGCATCCTTTGAGCTTATAGTACCGCTTGTCATGGCGGCAATCATTGATAACGGAATTACGGCTTCGGACAAGCCATATATATGGAAGATGGGAGGTGTGCTGGTGCTGCTTGCGGCAGTTGGTCTGGTAAGCTCGGTCACAGCGCAGTATTTTGCGGCAAAGGCGGCAGTAGGTTTTTCCACAAAGCTTCGCCATATATTGTTTGAAAAGATAGAGTCACTGTCATTCTCAAAGATGGATACAGTGGGCACATCGACACTTATCACGAGGATGACAAGCGATATAAACCAGGTACAGTCAGGAGTCAATCTGGTACTTCGACTCTTCCTTCGCTCGCCATTTATTGTATTCGGAGCTATGGCGATGGCTTTTACAGTAAATGTAAGAGCGGCAATGGTTTTTGTAGTTACTATACCTCTGCTTTCAATAGTAGTATTCTCAGTCATGGTTGCAAGCCTTCCACTTTACAAAAAGGTGCAGAGCTCTCTTGACACAGTGCTTTCACACACCAGGGAGAATTTAGAGGGAACCAGGGTTATAAGAGCTTTCAATAAGCAAAATGATGAGATTGACAGCTTCAACAGGGACAACGAGCTTTTAACCAATATGCAGCAGGTTGTAGGACGAATCTCAGCACTCACCAATCCTCTGACATTTATCATTATAAATATCGCAACAATCGCAGTTATCGTATCAGGCGGCAAGCAGGTATACGCAGGAATCCTCACACAGGGTGAGGTTGTGGCACTTGTAAACTATATGTCACAGATACTTGTCGAGCTGATAAAGCTTGCAAACCTCATCGTACAGGTAACAAAGGCAGTGGCGTGCGGTAATCGTATAGCGGATGTGCTTTCTATTCCATCAAAGCTTCCTGAGAAAAATCCTAAGCTCATTGGTGCAAAGGATGGCGCACCTGAGGTTGAGTTTGACCATGTCTGTATGACATATGAGGGAGCGGCCGATGAGACACTCACAGATATAAGCTTTACAGTGCAAAAGGGGCAGATAATCGGAATCATCGGTGGTACAGGTTCAGGAAAATCAAGCCTTGTAAACCTTATCCCGAGGTTTTATGATGCCACAAAGGGTACTATAAGGATTCAGGGAAATGATATAAATGATTACGATGCAGTGCAGCTTCGAGATAAAATCGGTGTTGTAATGCAAAAGGCAGTGCTTTTTGCGGGAACGATAGCCGACAACCTGCGCTGGGGCAAAAATGATGCCACAGAAGAGGAAATGTGGAAGGCGCTCGATATAGCACAGGCGACAGAGGTTGTAAAGGGCAAAGAGGGAGGCCTTGACTCCATGATAGAGCAGGGTGGCAAGAACTTATCAGGCGGTCAGAAGCAGCGTCTTACAATTGCCAGAGCGGTTGTAAAGGATCCTGACATACTGATACTTGACGACAGTGCATCGGCACTTGATTTTGCTACAGATGCGAGCCTTCGCGCGGCATTAAAGGGCATGCATGGTGACAAGACAATATTTATCGTGTCACAGCGTACCTCATCTATCCAGTTTGCGGACAATATCATAGTGCTCGATGACGGACAGATGGTTGGCTTCGGACCTCATGAGAAGCTGCTTGAGACATGCGAGACATACAAAGAGATATATGATTCACAGTTTAAAAAAGAGTCGGATATGACCAGACAAAAGGAGGTGTAGAGTATGGCTATGGATAATGCGAAGATGAATAAAGCAGGCACAATGCGCAAGGTATTAAGCTACATGAAGAGATATATTCCTTTGCTTGTAATTTCACTTGCCCTGTCTGTTGTTACAGTGGCGCTTACACTCTATTTTCCAATCCTCACAGGACGCGCAATTGATTTGATTGTAGGAAAAGGAAAGGTTGATTTTACAGCTATGACAGCCATCCTCACAAGAGCAGCAATAATAGTAGTCATAGCGGCAGCAGCCCAGTGGCTTACAAATATCTGCAACAACAGGATGACCTACAACATAGTGAGGGATATAAGACGTGATGCATTTTTAAACATTGAAAAAATGCCACTTTCCTATATTGACAGCCACTCACACGGTGATATGGTCAGCCGTATCATCGCCGATGTAGATACATTTTCAGAGGGACTTTTGATGGGCTTCACACAGCTCTTTACAGGAATTGCAACAATAGCAGGTACGCTTATTTTCATGCTTACAATAGATGTGAAGATATCATGCATTGTAGTGCTCATCACACCTCTGTCACTTTTTGTGGCAAGCTTTATCACTAAAAAGACTTATTCCATGTTCCAGCTGCAGACAAGAACAAGGGGAGAGCAGACATCACTCATCGACGAGATAGTAGGAAATGAAAAGGTCGTACAGGCCTTCAACCATGAGGATGAGGCGCTTGAGCAGTTTGACGAGATAAATGACAGATTACAGAAATGCTCACTGAGGGCAACATTTTTCTCAAGTCTTACAAATCCGTGTACACGTTTTGTCAACAGTCTTGTGTATGCCGGAGTCGGAATTTTTGGCGCCATGAGTGCACTCACCGGCGGAATTACAGTAGGACAGCTTTCGTGCTTTTTATCATATGCAAACCAGTACACCAAGCCGTTCAACGAGATATCGGGTGTCATCACAGAGCTTCAGAACGCACTTGCCTGTGCTGCTCGCATCTTCGAGCTGATTGAGGAGAAAAAGGAGATACCGGATGCTTCGGATGCGGTAACACTCGATGAGGCAGACGGACGTGTGGACATAAAGGATGTTTATTTCTCATATGTGCCGGATAAAAAGCTTATCGAGGATTTCAATCTCCATGTAAAGCCTGGACAGCGCGTGGCTATCGTAGGTCCGACAGGCTGTGGAAAGACGACTATTATCAATCTGCTTATGAGATTTTATGATGTAAACAGTGGAACAATTAAGGTGAGTGGACATGATATCAGAAAAATCACGCGCGAGAGTCTTCGTGACAACTATGGCATGGTGCTTCAGGAGACCTGGCTCAAGAAGGGCACAATCCGTGACAATATCATAATGGG
>ULVA01003444.1_pt1 | contig 10513 bp, 8 predicted proteins | sample 1958811 | NCBI WGS metagenome assembly ULVA01 (sample SAMEA4835768, study PRJEB28245) | human gut metagenome | biome: gut microbiome; material: fecal sample | place: Denmark | collected 2008
AGATCCCTCGGCTGCGCTCGGGATGACGATACGGGAAAGGGTATTCCCAAAAGTTTGAAAGCAGAGATTAGGGATTAGGAGTGCCTGGTGACTAGTGACTGGGAGACTAGGAGACTTTAGGCTCTCTCGTATCGTCATTTCGAGCGCCAGCGAGAAATCTTTGTCATTTGCGGTCAGGCGGTCGATGTTTGGAACTCCCAAACGGGAAACCTGTTACCCACTCACTTTCGGGCATCGCCCTATTTATACTCGCGGCGCTTTATAATTTTTATGCGCCGCACCACCATTTCGCATTTCTCATTTCTAATTTCTCATTCAATCGAAGATTTCAAACGTAATCAAAGGGCGCCCCGCCCTACGGGCTAACCCGGAACCTTTTTTATTATCCAATGTGCCAAGGAACCTCATTTATGGATATGATCAAGAAACTGCACCGACAATTCATATTTCTGGCCACGCTGGCGGTGTTCATCATCATAGCGGTCGCGCTCTCTGTCATCAATGGGATGATGTACCTCATTGTGCGGGGGGACATTCATGATGTGCTTGAGACCATCGCGGACAATGGCGGCGTCATCACCACGCGGCGCATAAGCGGGGGAGGCTGGCTCCCGGATGGCAGCTGGGTCGAGGATACGCCGGAATTCACGTACCAGACCCGTTATTTTTCCGTACTGCTGGACAGTGATGGCACGGCCAAGGTGACGAATATCAATCACATCGCTGCCTTTTCGGCGGAAAGTGCGGTAGAGGCAGCGGTGGCTGCGGTGAAGACCGGGGAGAGCGAAGGCTATTTCCAAAAGCAGAAGGGGACCTATGCATACCATGTGAGCCGTACCACGGATGGCGATCTGCTGGTCGTCATTCTGGACTGCACGCGGGATCTGTCGGCGGTGAAGGCCTTCCTGAAATATTCTTCTCTCTTCGGGCTGCTCTGCCTTCTGCTTTTCGTCGGTATCGTGACGGTGCTTTCGGGGATCGCGATCCGTCCCTTCGTCAGAAATATGGAGAACCAGAAGCGATTCATTACGAATGCCAGCCATGAGCTGAAGACGCCGATCGCGATCATTTCCGCGAATGCGGAGGCGATGGAGCTGATCAACGGCAAGAACGAGTGGACGGGCAATATCATTTCGCAGGTGAAGCGCCTCTCGCTCCTCATCAATGACCTTGTGCTGCTCTCCAAGATCGGGGAGACATCGGCGAAGGATCTGACGCTTGTCGATACGGATCTTTCGGAGGCGGTGAAGAGCAGCGCGGGTAGCTTCCGCCAGATGATCGAGGACGCGGGGAAGACGCTCTCTGTGGAAGTAGGAAGCGGCATCCGTGCGAAGGTCGAGCCGCGGCTCTTCTCGGAGATCGTAAGCATTCTTCTGGACAATGCGGTCAAGTACTGTGATGAGAAGGGGACGATCACCACCCGCCTTGAGAAACATAAAAAGGGCGTGATCCTCTCTGTCTCCAATCCGTATCAGGAGGGAGCGTCAGAGGACTATGAGCGCTTCTTTGAGCGATTCTATCGCGGAGACACCTCGCACAACAGCAAAAGGTCCGGCTATGGCATCGGCCTTGCCATGGCGCGCGACATGGCAAGGCTCATGAAGGGGAGCCTTTCTGTGTCATACAAGGATGGGGTCATCACGTTTAGCCTGAGCTTGTAGAGGGCTAGTCCGTGGAGCGGGCTGTTCCCTTGATTGCGGGCGAAAGCTTCGCTTGAATGAGAAATGAGAAATGAGAAATGCGAAATAGTGGTGCGGCGCATAAAAATATGGAAGCGCCGCGGAGTATAAATAGGGCGATGCCATGAGCTGGCATTTCAGTCACCAGTCACTAGTCACTCCAATCCCAAATCCCTAATCCCTAGCTACTAATTCCTAGTCACAATCACTAAAAAACCTCGCCATATGGCGAGGCCTTTTTTATTTTTTCAGTGCTTCGACATCCGCGATGGCTTTTCTCAAAAGCTCTGCGGTGACAGGATAGGGGACCTTATGGAGGTCCGGCTTTGTGAGTGCATTGGCGATGAGCTCTTCCGGATCGGTGAGGCCGATGTCGGAAAGAGAATGCGGGAGGTGCGTGCGTTCGCAGAAGGCGTAGAGCTTGTCTCTTTCTTCGAGCTGTCCGTCCAGGGTGAGGAGGACGAGGGTGCCATAGCAGACGACCGCGCCGTGGAGGTGCGCTCCTTCATGGGAAACGCCGGTGTGAGAATTGTAGAGGGCGTGTGCGACGCTGGAGTTGTAGTCTTCCGGTTCTAGATTCGAAATAATGCCGGTGGAGCAGATGATATTCTGGGCTACGTATTCAAGGGCTTCGCTGGCTGTCTTTTCATCAGCGGATCGCAGCGCGGCTTCGCCGTATTCGAGAAGGCCCTGCGAGCAGGTGCCGGCCAGCGTGACGCCGAGATTTCTGCCATAGGGGAGGACATCGCCTCTGGCGGAGAATTCGACCTCGTACTGCTTGGAGAGCGCGTCACCGATGCCGGCCCAGAGGTATTCTCTTGGCGCGTTTGCGATGACGCCGGTATGGATGAAGGTGTGGTAGGACGGGCGATCGACGTAGTAGACCTGACGGAAGGTGTGGTCTTCGTAGTAGTACGCGCCGACACCGGTGACAGGAGCGCAGTTTGAGGCAAGGGTCGGGAAGGTGAAGTAGGGCTTGCCTGCTTCAGCAGCTGCTTTCTTCGCCGTGTCGATGGCGCGGCCGCCGCCCATGGCAAAGACCATGTCCGCTTTCTGAAAGGCTTCATTTTCTTTCAGCGCTTCGGCGTTTTCAAATGTCGCATCTCCGCCGTAGTAGAGGGAGTCGAGGATCTCCATCTTGCCTTCCAGCGCTTTGCGGAGGAGCGGCTCAGCAGCGGCTCTGGACTTGTGTCCGCCGATGAGGACGGCGGTCTTGCCGAAGTGATGGCAGACATCGTAGACGCTGTCATAGGCGTCGGTACCGATGGTATAGCTGGGGAGGAACTGATTTGTCATAGGGGTGGCCTTCTTTCATCAATGATACATGAAAATGGATGTTTCTATTGTAATGGGATCACAGCGGCAGAGCCATGAAGATTCCTTGGGGCCTGCTCATTGTGTGTTTCGCTGGCGTGAGAAAGGAGAGAGGGAAAAGAGAGCTTCGCCCTGTCTCTCAGTTTGCGGCGAGCTTGGTGACGGCGACGGTTTCTTCTTCCGCCTCGCCTCCGAATCTCGGGTTCAGGTAGTTGACACAGGCCCAGGCGAGGACAGCACCGGAGATGGTGAACCAGGCGGAGAAGATCGCGCCCGGTACGACGGCTGCCGACATGGAAGCGAAGTGGACCTTGGCAAGACCGGTGGCGAGGCCGGAATTCTGCATGCCGACTTCGACGGAGAGGGTGACGGCTTTCTTCCAGGAGAGGCCGCAGAGCTTGGCTACGCCAAGACCTAAGACATAGCCGAGCGTATTGAAGAGGACGACGACCGCAAGGATGACGCCGAGGTTATCCATGATGGCTTTGTGGGAGGCGCCGACGACGCCGGCGATGATGAGGCAGATGGTGACAGAGGAGACCGCGGGGGTGTAGTCTGTCGCGACAGCGGCTGCTTTCGGGAGGAAGTATTTCAGCGCAAGGCCGAGGCATACGGGGAGGATGACGATCTGCAGGATGGAGAGGAACATGCCGACCGGATCGAAGGCGATCTCCTTACCGATGAGGAAGAAGGTCAGTGCCGGGGTGAGGACCGGGGAAAGCAGGGTGGAGACGGAGGTCATGGTGACGGAGTAGGCGAGGTCGCCCTTGCTCATGTAGGTGATGACGTTGCTCGTCGTGCCGCCGGGGCAGGCGCCGAGGAGGACGAGGCCGGCGGTGAGGCCCGGCTCGAGGGCGAAGAGCGTGCCAAGGGCGAAGGCGAGGAATGGCATGATGGTGTACTGTGCGAGCGCACCGAGGAAGATGTCGCGCGGACGGCGGAAGATGACGAGGAAGTCCTTGAGGTCAAGCGTGGTGCCCATGCCGAACATGATGACGCCGAGCAGCATAGAGAGGACGGAGACGCCCTGGACCTTGCCTAAGATCCAGAGCCAGCTCGTCGGGGTGACAAGACCGAGGACAAGAAAGACGACGGCCATGACGCCGAAATATTTCGCAAGCATTTGACAACATTTTTTCATGGTAGAGCTCCTTGGGGAAAATGAATACAGGGTTCAGATCGAATGAGGATGGGGGCTGTGCCGCCGGTCTTCGGAGACATAGCCTTTCAGGCAGAATGTTCAATATCACTTTCCATAATAATCCCTTCTTTCTGCAAAATTCGCGGTAGAGCAGGGATTGGAAATAAAAAAATCCGTCCCTCGACTGAGGGACGGATACTGGTTCCGCGTTACCACCCTGATTCCTGAAGGATATGACTATCCCAGGCGCTCTACAACGTACAAACATACGCGTTTCCTGTAACGTGGAAATGACGTCGGCGCTTAATAGGTTTCAGCACCGCACCTCAGGGATGATTTTCATATGTCCTGTCTTGCCGGATCGCACCATACTCCGGCTCTCTGAGAAGATCTTGGAAATACTACTCTTTCCCTTCAAAGGGTTTTCTTCGTGTGAAGATGAGTTGATTATACAGGACGGGATATGTAGCTGTCAAGCGTTTGCAAAATACGGAAAATGGGACGTTCTCATGGGCAAGGATGAGAAATTTAGATAATTGGTAGCTAGTGACTGGTGACTAGTGACTAGCTACTAGTCCCTAGTCACCAGTCACTCATCCCTGCTTTCAAACTGTTTCTCTTGTAGTATAATAGAAAAAACTTTTTTCAAAGGAGATACATGTATGGACGCCATATGGCAAGGCCTTTCCGGCATTTTTGAGGTGGCCCTCATAGCGGGGCTGGGCTTTTTTCTGGCGAAGAAGGGATGGTTCTGGGAGAATGCGTCAAAGGATCTGACGAGGCTCACGATGACTGTCGCGCTGCCGCCGCTCATGATCCACTCGCTGTATGCCAATTTCACGCATGATGCACTGCTGGCAGCGGCGCCGGATCTGGCGTTGCCCTTTGTTTCTATCTTCGCCAGTTACCTCGCGGGACATGTGCTCGCCTCTCTGCTTCACATCTCCAAGGGCCGCCGCGGCATTTTTATCTGTACCTGCTGCATCGCGAATGCCATCTTCATCGGCGTGCCGGTGAATGTGGCGCTTTTCGGCGAGGCGAGCGTGCCGTCGTGCATGCTTTACTATCTGGCGAATACGACGATGTTCTGGGCGCTCGGGGCGTACCTCATCATACGGGATGCCGGCGGGGAACACCGTTTCACGCTGAAAGAGATGCTCTTGAAGCTCCGCACTCCGCCGCTCATGGGATTCGCAGCGGGCGTCATCCTGCTTCTTGCGAATGTCCCTATCCCGCACTTTGCGATGGCAGCGATGAAGTATGTGGGCGGCATGGCGACGCCGATGGCGCTCATGGTCATCGGTATCCAGATGAGCCGGATCCCGCTTTCCTCCATCCATTTCGATAAGGATCTGGTGGGAGCGATGGCAGGCCGTTTCCTTCTGGCGCCGCTCTGCCTCTTCCTGCTTCTCCCCGTCATTCCTGTTTCCGAGATGTCATCCAAGGTCTTTCTCATGCAGGCGGGGATGCCGGCGATGACGAATATGACGATCCTCGCGACCGCAGTCGGGGCGGATGCGGAGTACTCGACGACGGTCAACTGCGTCTCGCTTGTCCTCGGTGTATTCTTTGTGCCGTTTTATATGTATATGCTCTCGTGAGGGGGCTGCGCCAATTAGAAATTAGAAATGAGAAATTAGAAATGGTGGTGGCAGCTTCGCCGCATTTTAGATGACGATACGAGGGAACCTGCTATCAAGAGCCCTTCGGGCATCGTCCTATTTATACTCCGCGGCGCTGCTGATTTTTATGCGCCGCACTACCATTTCTCATTTCTAATTTCTCATTCAAGCGAGGGTTTCAAACGTAATCAAAGGGCGACCCGCCCCACGGGCTAACCCTGCACCCTATATTTTTTCAAAGGAGCCTTCTATGAGATCTAGTGAATGGTCGATCTCCTTTTTCCGTCAGCTCTTCTCGCTGACGAACCGCTACTGGAGATCCGAAGAAAAGAAGAGTGCCTATGCCTATCTTTTGGGCATCGTGACCCTTACGATCGCAGCGGTCTACATGACCCTGCTCCTGAACGACTGGTTCAATGAGTTTTACAGCGCGCTGCAGAATTACGATGCGGATGCGGTCTATCACGGGCTTATCCGCTTCACCGGGCTCGCCTTTGCACACATCGCCTTTGCGGTCTATGCGTACTATCTGCAGCAGCAGCTCGCGCTCCGGTGGCGGCGCTGGCTGACGGAGGAATACCTTGTCCGATGGACGGAGCGGGAGATGTACTACCGCATGGACATGTTCTCCAAGGAAGCGGACAATCCGGATCAGCGTATCTCCGAGGACATCAATCTTTTCACGGCGCGTACGCTTTCCTTCATGGCGGGGCTCCTGAAGGCCATCACCACCATCGTCTGTTTCATTTTCGTCCTGTGGCAGCTCTCAGAGCCGCTGCCCTTCACCGTGGGCGGCGAGACGTACCATATCTACGGCTATCTCGTGTGGGCAGCACTCATCTACTCTTTCATCGGCACATGGATCACGCACCGGGTCGGGCATCGCCTCGTGGGGCTGAATTTCGTGCAGCAGAAGCTGGAAGCGGACTTCCGCTATGCCATGGTGCGCCTTCGGGAGACGGCGGAAAGCGTCGCCTTCTATGACGGTGCGTCGCGCGAGCGGGGGATTCTTTCTACCCGTTTCGGAAAGCTGATCGAAAATACGATCTACATCATCAAGAAGCAGAAGCAGCTTTCCTGGCTCACCAATTCCTATGGGCAGATCGCGATCATTTTCCCCTTCGTCGTCGCGGCGCCCCGCTATCTTTCGAAGCATATTTCCTTAGGCGGCCTCATGCAGGTGGCGAACTGCTTCGGCAAGGTGCAGGAGTCGATGTCCTACTTCGTCGACGTGTACAGCTCGCTGGCGGAGTGGCAGTCCTGTGTGGACAGGCTGCTCACCTTCGATGCGCACATGGCGGCCATCCGGGAAGAGTCGGAGCGTGCGGGAGAGGCAAAGCGGCGAGAGGGGAAGGAGCTCCGTCTCTCGGACGTAGAGATCGATGTACCCGGAGGAAGGGTGCTTTGCCGTCATCTGGATGCGGTTATTCATGCGGGGGAGAAGGTCATCATCAAGGGGCCATCCGGCTCTGGGAAATCGACGCTCCTTCGTGTGCTCGCCGGTTTCTGGCCCTATGCGAAGGGCGAGATGATCCTGCCTGACAAAAAGGAGACCATGTTCATCCCGCAGAAGCCCTACATGCCGATGGGAACGCTCGCCGAAGCCGCTTCGTATCCGGATATCGGGCTTTCGCGGAAGGAGTGGGAAGCGCTCTTTGTGTTCTCCGGACTTTCCCACCTGATCCCGCTGCTGGACAGCGAAGGCGACTGGAGCCATATCCTCTCTCTGGGTGAGCAGCAGAAGCTCGCTTTTGCGCGCGTTTTCGCGAAGCGTCCCCGCTGGGTCTTCCTCGATGAAGCGACATCCGCGATGGACGAGGAGACCGAGAGCCGCCTCTACGGGCATCTCGCTCACCTCCCCGGCATCACCGTCGTCAGTGTGGGCCATCGCTCCACGCTGGACAAGTGGCATGGGAGGGTGTGGCCGCTCAAGACAGAGAAGCACTGAGCTTGTCGGGGCGGCGGGCAGGGGAGCTATTGTAAACTGCATACTATTGTTAATCTTGACAAATTCCGGTCAACCTCTTTACACTATGATATATGTGCCGAAGCGAGGGCCTCGGCTTTTTTTCTGACTCTATAGTCAACTTATAAAGAATGAATTGTTTACAAATGAATGAGAGTCAGTCGAATTCTTTCTCAAAGGAGTGACACCATTGTTGTACAGTGTAAAGATGCGTTCGAGCCTGGGCGGCTCACATGGCGTGGGGGGACGTCATATTTCCGGAGCCGAAAGGATCGTGCCCGAGGATGGACTCGAGGAGCAGGTGATCGCCATGCTGCGCCGGGCGAGGACGCATGAGCGCGGGCGAGCCGATTTCATTCAGGTGAAGGTGGAGGAGATCAAAGAGAAGGACATCATGACCTGCCCCCTGATCCCGGTGTACCAGATGGATACCGAAATGAAGAGCGAGGGGCGCAAGGCTGCGAAGAAGGAACTGCTCCGCATCGGCGTCAGCAAGGCCGCGGTAGAAAGCGCCTTCCGTGAGCTGGAGTCATTGACCGACAGCATGCGCGGAGCGATCGTGATGGATGCGGTGACGGGCGAGCGTCTCGATGACCGCGCCGAGCGAGGTGTGCGCTGCAGCAACATGGACTGCGAGGATACGGCGCTCTATGAAGCGCGCATGGCAGAAAAAGGGCTCGGCGGAGATCATCCGCGCGAAGCCCTCGTCCTCGCCTCGAAGGTGGCCTATGGCCCCGGCACGGTCGCCGAGCTCTGCTGGTCGGATGATCCGGACTATGTGACAGGCTATGTGGGCTCCAAAAAATTCGGCTATGGACGTATCACTGTCATGAAGGACATGGGGGATCCCGTAGGCGGCCGCGTCTTCTTCGTCGAGCACGGCACCGATGTGGCACGGTATGACGACTATATGCAGAATCAGGTGGTGCTTGTGAGGATGGAGGAGTAGGGAGCGGTGTCTAAGAGACCAAGAGACTAAGAGACTGGGAGACATCAGACCCCCGTATCGTCATTTCGAGCGTAAGCGAGAAATCTTCCTTGCAGACCGATCAACGAAGGATGTGTGATAGTAGAAATACGTAGCACCAAGGCGTCGTTTCCCTGCAGTGCCTATGTGATACTGACGCAGTGCAAGAAAGACCCTCGGCTGCGCTGGGTATGACGACGGCGCGAAGCGCTATCAAAATTTCGCGGCGTTTCCATATGATTATGCGCCGTACCACCATTTCGCATTCCTAATTTCTAATTTCTCATGCAAGAGCGACTTTCATCCACGATCAAGGGGCAGCACGTCTCATAGGCGTAATGCTATTAAGTTAAGCGGCAGAACGTTCTTGGCTCCCCATCGGGGGAGCTCCCCGAAGGGGAGAGGGGGCTACGTAGCGGTATTGCCTGAAAGTGTTGGAATATCGATAGCATCGGACTATTCAACATAGCACGCTATACCGCTGGCATGCCCCTATTGCCTTCGGCACTTCCCCCGAAGGGGGAAGCAAGACGTTACGCAGCTAACGATTTCCTTAACTTAATAGCATTACTCATAGGCGGGCGCTGCACCCATTTTCCTAAGTGAGGTATACCCATGAAACTGCAAGACATTCCATCAGCACTGTCCGCCATTGCGGACGAGGGCCGTTTCCGGAGGGTCGAAGACCTGCGAATGGTGACGGCATCCCGCGGAATAAGGCGGGACGGGAAGGAATACATCGTATTCAACTCCAATGACTACCTGGGCATGACCCATGAAGGTGAAGTCATGGCTGCCGCGCGGCGTGCGGTGATCTATGGCACCGGCTCGGGCGGTGCGCGGCTGACTTCGGGTGCTGTTTTCGAGCTGTCCGAGCTGGAGAAGGCGCTCGCAGCCTTCAAGCATGCAGAAGATGCGGTGATCTTCAATACAGGCTATATGACGAACCTCGGCGTCCTTTATGCGCTCGCCGGCAAGGGCGACGTGATCTTTTCCGATGCGCTGAATCATGCGAGCATCGTGGATGGCTGCCGGATCTCAAAAGCAAGGGTCGTCATCTATGCGCACTCCGATATGGAGGATCTGGCAAGGCTTCTGGCCGAGACGCCCTGCGAAGGCCAGCGCTTCATCGTGACCGATGGTGTTTTCTCCATGGACGGCGACATCTGCCCGCTGCCTTCCCTTCTTTCTTTGAAAAAGAAATACGAGGCCTGCCTCATCGTCGATGATGCACACGGCGTGGGCGTCATCGGCGACACCGGACGCGGCACGGCAGAGTACTATCACGAGAGCGGCATCGACATCCAGGTGGGGACGCTCTCCAAGTCGCTCGGCGCCGAGGGCGGCTACGCGGCGGCTTCGAAGGAGATCACGGACTATCTCAGAAATGTCTCCCGCCCCTTCATCTTCTCCACCTCGATCTCTGCCGTGACAGGAGCGAGCGCGCTGGCGGCGCTTCGACTGCTGGAAGAAAATCCTTCCCTCTATATGGGGCGGCTCCGCTTCAATACCGCTTACATGAAGGCGAAGCTTTCAGAGGTCGGCATTCCCGTCCTTCCGGGGGATACCTCCATCCTTCCGATCATCATCGGTGATGAGAAGCAGACGCTCGCTTATGCCAAGGCCTGCCGCGAAGACGGCATCCTTATCTCTGCCATCCGTCCGCCGACGGTACCTGCCGGTACGAGCCGCATCCGCCTGACCGTCACCGCCGCGCACACGAAGGATGAACTCGACCGCGCAGCGGAAGTGATGAAGAGGCATTGGAGGTAGAAAGGGTTCAGGGTTCGGGGCTAGCCCCGGGGCGTGCCGCCCCTTGATTGG
>ULVA01032574.1_pt1 | contig 10501 bp, 8 predicted proteins | sample 1958811 | NCBI WGS metagenome assembly ULVA01 (sample SAMEA4835768, study PRJEB28245) | human gut metagenome | biome: gut microbiome; material: fecal sample | place: Denmark | collected 2008
AGCAAGTTGATATTTATTCACTTGCGAAACTTCAGTAAGTATATTAAAGAAAGGTATGAACAAATAGAAAATGAGAAAACACGATATAAAATTATTACTGACAGACCTGATTGGCCAAATCATTTCATATAATGATTTTATATTGAAATCTTTATAACCAGTAAAGATAAAAATTAAATTTATAACTATATTATAAAACTCTATCTGTATAAATAATTTCAGAAACTTTCTTAATGTTATGTTCGACCGGCACATGAAATAACCTGTTATCAGAACGAAACAATTTATGCCTGTTTTACCCCACATCCCGAATACATAAAAGAACGCAGATTTGCCGGTCAATGGCTCATTTTCTATTACCTGAATTAATCCAGAATTAATCACATAATGATGTGCCACAATAAAAAACATCACTACTATTCTGTATAATTCTATATTGGTATTACGATTGTGAACATAGTATGGAGATTCTTTAATCATAAAAACTCTTTATATTATTTCATCTAAGAATAGTCGGAACCAAATCTTTTATAATATATAAATTCTCTTTAAATCTCAAATTATCCTCATTCAAAGGTTTTCCAGTCATCCAGTCAATTAATATCTGAGGATAATTAAAACCAGCTAAATGCGCTAAAGGATAATGCCCCGATATTCTACAATTCATTTCAATTATAAATACTCCTCTGTCATTTTTGAAACAATCTACAGACAAAATACCTTCATGTGAACTTGCCAAAGATATTTTTTTCGTTGCATCAACAAAAGGCAAATTTGATGCAGTACGTCCAAGATCGGTTTCACCACTACGCATTGTAACTTTTTGTTTTGCAAACGTATCTATATATTTTCCATTTAAATCATTCAATACATCCAAGCCATATTCTTCGCCATCCATAATTTCTTGATATATAATGGCCTCATCTTTTGTGAAAGATGATTCATATTTCAAATATGATTTAAAAATATCTTTATGACATTTTTCAGTAAAAACTTCAAGTTCCAAATCGTTATCAACCTTATAAATACCCATTGAGGCCATCCCCCAACGAGGTTTCATAATAATAGGATAAGACAATTCACCCTTTAAAACAGCTGTCTTAACCTCTTTCACTGTTAAATACGTCTTAGGGGTCTGCAAGCCTAAAGATTTAATTAACTGATATGTTTTCCATTTATCATTACAAATCTCAACAAATTCAGAGCTTGCAAGAACTAGCTTAATCCCATTATCTTCAAAAACTTTTCTGTTTTTAGCTAAAACGAGTAAATCTATATCAAATAGTGACAGTACTACATTTACATCATATTTTTTACAGAAATCTATGACTGATGATATGTAATTATCGGAATATATCAAAGGAGAGATAAAATATCCATCAGCCCGCTTTAATGCAATGGTATAATTACTATTTGAAGCATAAACTTTTCCAACACCTTCTGTTTTCTTAAAATAATCAACTATATAAGAACGTCTTCCAGCAGAAGTTAATAAAACATTTATCATTGTTTGATTATTTAAATATTATCTATATGTCATTTTAACTATATAAATGGGAATAATAAAATATCTTGTATAATATTTGTTTTATTTCTTTTTCCACTCATTTATTACTATTTTTCTTTTTCCAGAATTTAATACAGGCAATTCATCCTCCCAATTTATTTTAACAATTGCATCATTTCCTAATACAGTCTTTAATTCGTTAATAAAATTTAGTTCCTCATTTTTTACTGTCTCAGTTTTAATAGAAATGTTCATCAAATATTCTTTTTTATCTTTTTGTATAAATTGAAACTGTTTTATCAAAGGATTATTAAATATTACTATCGGAATACTATTGTAAATGTCTATAAAATTTCCATTTGTATTATAGATCATATCTGTAACACGTCCGGAAAGATTATCTATACTTTTTATTGTACCATCATCATAATACTCACAAGGTGCAGCCAAATCACCTATTTCATACCGTATCATGGGGAATGCATAATTTGTTAAATCTGTAATAACAATCCTTCCTAATTCGCCTTTATCAGCAGCTTCATCCTTGTCCATTTTCAAAACCTCGACAATACATCCGGCTCCATTCAAATTTATATGACGTCCAGAATCATTAATCTTAGATTGTCCAAAAATTCCATTTTCTTCATTTCCATATTGAGATATAATATTACATTTCAAATAATAAACAATGCGTTTACGTAACCATTCTTGTAAAAGTTCTCCAACAGATATAAATGTAACTTTATGATTAAATTGTAATCGGTTTTCCTCCATATATCTTGTTATAAGATCAAGTGTTGTCATATACCCACGTACAAACATCACACGTTTATCATTTATAACTTTTATTATTTCCGATATTTTAGAAATATCAAGATTCGCATTATCAACGTACCATATATTTAGATCCTTACTATATACAAAATCTCTAACATCACCCCAATAATGAGAAACCGCACGCAAATGCATCATCGGAGCAAAAGAATGAAAACCTATTTTCTCATTCTCACCTTTAATTATTGCGATACGACGCATACGACATCTTGTATCCTGAGGAACAGCAAACGGAGTCCCAGTTGAACCAGATGTTTTCTGAATATGTAAATTTCCAATCTGACCTGGTATTTTATCATTTGGTACACAGAATGCTTCATAATCGGATAAATATGTCTGTTTATTTACAACAGGGAAATCAGAAAGTTTCTTCAAAGACGGCATTCCTATATAATATGGAACATTCTGCTTGGCATAAGTAATTATATTATCTACATAAATCTTTCTTTGTTTACATGCAAAATCTTGATTATTAATAATTTTCAACACATCATAATACTGTTTCCACATCTGTGATCCATGAAAAAAATCATTAATCCAATATTTTTTTCTTAAGTAAAATGCTCGAAAACTCATTTTTTATAATTACTTTTCTAGGTATTCTATTTTAATACTATGCAATCAATAACTCTTTTTATTTCTTCATCACTCAACTCATGATGCATTGGCAAGCAAATAACAGTATCTGCCATTTTATGTGCATTAGGAAGATTATCCGGTCTTGCACTATCAAGGCCTCGATAAGTGGAGAATTCACTTATAAGCGGATAGAAGTAACGACGTCCGAGAACATTCTGATCCTTCATCTTGAAATAAAGTTCATCACGTGTAATTCCATATTTATCTGCATCAACAAAGATAGGGAAATAAGAATAGTTGTGCTTTACTCCCGGCATGTCATCAAAGAAGGTTATACCTTCAACATCACGCAATGCCTCACGATATTTTATTGCAACCTTATGACGTGCTTCAATAGCAGCATCCACCTGACAAAGATTTAACAAACCATACGCTGCACGTATTTCATCCATCTTACTATTAATACCTGGACCTACAACAGTCACTTCATTGGCAAAACCAAAGTTCTTAAGATAATCTATGCGTTTCTTTGTCTCTGCATCGTGCATGACAAGTGCACCACCCTCAACCGTATTATAAACCTTTGTTGCATGGAAGCTCAATGTTGACATATCTCCCGCGTTAAGTATGCTTGCTCCATTCACCTCTACACCGAAAGCATGTGCGGCATCATATATAACCTTCAATCCATAGGTGTCAGCTATCTCCTTAATACGTTTAGTGTTGCAAGGTTTTCCATAAACGTGCACAGGCATTATTGCCGTGGTTTTCGGTGTTATGGCGGCCTCAATCTTTTCAGGATCCATATTACCCGTTGCTGGATCTATATCTACAAACACCGGTTTTATTCCGTTCCACCAAAGACTGTGGGTCGTTGCCACGAAGCTATAAGGCGTTGTTATAACCTCACCGGTTATACGGAGGGCCTGCAAGGCTGTAATTAATGGTAAGGTTCCATTCGTAAACAGGCTTATATATGGTACTTTCAGATATGCAGCCAGTTTTTTCTCAAGTTGCTTATGGAAAGAGCCGTTGTTTGTAATCCACTTACTTGCCCATATCTCCTTAAGAAGGGCGTTAAACTCGTCAAGATCAGGTAATAATGGTGAAGTAACTGTAATAATTTTGTTATCCATATAGATTTATATTTATTATTTACGTTTCAACATATATTTAACATCATCAAGTTCGCTAAATTTGAATAAAACGGCACCGCCTATATATACTATCGCGCCAAAGATGCCACCACAGATAATCTGAAGCAGCATATTCGGTATCAAATAATTGGACAGATGTATCATAGCAAACATAACAAGCCCGAGCAATACAATAGGCAAAAGATCACGCATCTGCTTGAAATATCCAACATTTATGAGCTTACCGGTATAATATGTATTTATAACCAATGCAATTAGAGAAGATACCACACTACCACAGCAAAAAACAATCAAGCCGTGTGGTAAAGTTATAGCCAGAATGGATACGCCCACAATTTTTTTTATGATTTCAAGACGTAAGATCAAATCTGAACGTCCTTTAACTTTTAAAAGATTCAAATTTATAGAATGTATAGGATACCACATCATCGAAAAACAAATTATCTGAAGTAGGATGACACAAGCCTCCCATTTCGCAGTGACAAGTGTTATGACCAAAGGATGAGCTAAGGCTGAGAGCATCATCATTATAGGAAAAATAATGAAAGCAGTAGATTTTAACATACGGCGGTAATTACGTGACAAAACATTATTGTCATTTTGCATTCTGCTTAATACAGGGAATGTAACATTCTGTATTACTCCTGTAATATTCTGAGATGGCATCATGGCATATCCATGGGCTCTATTATATAGACCCAATGATTCTGGATTATAAAATTTTGCTATAAATAATGGAGTTATATTAAAATATGCAGTATCAATTAAACTTGATATCATTATTTTATTACCATATTTCCATAAATATTTAAATGATTCTATTGACCATCCTGTTTTTGGAAGCCATCTTACATAGTACCAACTTAATATAACCGTAAATAAACTTGACAAAACATTTGAAACAACCAAAGACCATAATCCATATCCCATATACGCTAAGATTAAACCTACACATGCAGAACATACACGTGTAATAAAAGAGATCTTGGCTTGTACTTTAAATTTTAAAGTACGATTTAATATAATATTTTGAGCAACATTTAAAGGTCCCCATAAGAAAGTCAAAGAAGTTACCTTTAACAAAATGGATAATATAGGTGTATCATAAAAATTTGCAATTAGATCAGAAAAAAAGAATAAGCACAAATACAAGAATATTCCAACAGCAATACTATAAAAAAAAGCCGTTGATATATCTGTCTCTTTTAAATCAACTTTCCGTACCAGTGCATCACTCAATCCTCCATTCTGGAATATCCATGCAATAGAAATAAATACAGTTGGCAGCGCAGTAATACCATAATCTGACGGCGACAGCAAACGTGCCATAACAATCCCTACACAGAACTGCATTCCATAGTTCGCGAACTGGTTGAAAAAACTCCAATACAGACCTTTCTTGGTCTGTTGTTTTAGACTTTCCTTTGTTTCCTCCGCCATTATTTATTTTTAATCATTAATTCATTTATATCATCGATTGATAAATATCAAAAGGAGGGTCTCATCCTACACTTCCGTTTTTATATCATACGAGTTTCTTAAATTTTCCATTATCTACCAATGCAATAATACTCAAAACCATTCTGTTTGAGTTCCTCGGCATCGTAGATGTTGCGACCGTCGATGATGAGAGGATTCTTCATCGACTTGTTCACTACACCCCAGCTAGGCAGACGGAACTGCTTCCACTCGGTGAGCATGAGCAGGGCGTCGGCATCGAGCACGGCATCGTACATATCGGTGGCGTAATAAACCTTGTCACCGATGCGACGACGACACTCGTTCATTGCCACGGGATCGTAAACGCGGACGGTACAGCCGGCTTCGAGCAGAAGGCTAATGGTGACGAGGGATGTCGCCTCGCGCATATCGTCGGTCTCAGGTTTGAATGCCAGGCCCCACATGGCGATGGTCTTTCCTTTAAGATCGCCGCCGTAGTATTTTGAGAGTTTGTTGAAAAGCACGTGCTTCTGGTTCTCGTTCACTTCCTCAACTGCTTTCAGCACGCTCATGTTGTAACCGTTCTTCTCGGCGGTCTTGATGAGAGCCTTCACGTCCTTGGGGAAGCATGAACCACCGTAGCCGCAGCCCGGATAGAGGAACTTGCTGCCGATTCGCACGTCAGCGCCTATACCTTTACGCACCATATTGACGTCGGCGCCCACCAGTTCGCACAGGTTTGCGATGTCGTTCATGAAGCTGATACGTGTAGCGAGCATTGAGTTGGCTGCGTACTTGATCATCTCAGCCGAAGGTATGTCGGTGAATATCACACGGAAATTGTTGAGCATGAACGGGCGATAGAGCTTTGACATGAGTTCCTTTGCCTTCTCCGACTCCACACCTACAACCACGCGGTCAGGGCTCATGAAGTCCTTGATTGCCGCACCCTCCTTGAGGAACTCCGGATTACTAGCAACATCGAACGGGACATCAACGCCACGCTTTTCCAGTTCCTCACGTATGACTGCCTTAACTTTCTTCGCCGTACCAACAGGAACAGTGGATTTGGTTACGAGCACAGTGTATTTCTTTATGTTCTGACCGAACTCACGCGCTACGGCCAGCACATACTGCAGGTCGGCACTGCCGTCTTCATCTGGAGGAGTGCCCACGGCGCTGAACACGATATCCACGTTGTCGAGACAGCTCGTAAGGTCGGTGGTGAAATTGAGGCGTCCCTCGCGGTGGTTGCGCAGAACCATCTCGTCGAGTCCCGGCTCATAGATCGGCACCTGGCCGTTCTTCAGTGAGTTGATTTTCTCTTCGTTTACGTCAACGCATGTCACGTTTACTCCCATCTCTGCGAAGCATGTGCCGGACACCAGTCCGACATAACCAGTACCTACAATTGCTATATTCATAAATCTATGTTTGTTTTGTTTTTTCTATCTTATGTTTTTATCCCAAGCAGATGTTCTAAATTAATTGCCGTCATATTGTGTGCTGTCCAAGAGCCGCATTTCAAAGTCCGAAGAGCGGGTGTATCGGGCTACATGACCGAGGAGACTTTTGTATGAAGCCCTGAACAACGCATAGTATGATGACAAAGATATATATGACATATGAATGATTTTATAATATCTGTTAACTTTGAACAGCTGCTTATTTGCTTATTCATTTATTATCTCGATAAGACTCGGATGCACCTTGGTCATCGCCACAGCTATCACTCCCTGAATAGCCACCACCACACATTTCGACCTCTTGCCCGGCACACGCACGAGCACGCCTTCCTGTCCGGCGAACGGCCCGCCCACCACGCGCACCGCATCACCGCACGACAGATTCACCGCCTCGGGCGACAGCCACTCAAGCTGTTCCTCGTCTGTGCTGCTCACGGCGATGAACTGTTGCATCTGACGTTCGGGCACGACAATAGGCTCGCGGCGCAAACCGGAGTCACGGATGATGAAATGAAGGTAGGGCAGATTTTTCTTCAGAGTAGTTATCCTGTCTTTTGTCGTCCTTACAAACAGTAGATCGCGTATCACCGGGACAAGCTGCGGGGCTGTGCGCCGCGACCTTCCGCGACGGACATAATGCATGGGTATGAACGTCCGCAGACCTTCATCGGCAAGAGCCGTCTGAGCCATGAGATTACGTCCATACGTGGCACGCATGGCAAACCATTGCTCGTCTTCTGTTATTTCGGACATTTAATTAGACTAAATTTAAACGACAAGACACGCCTCTGGGGCATTGAAAACCTTATAACATATTGGTTTTCAATTACTTATAATATAAAGAACATAAATAAGAGACTCTCATCAGACTTGTCAAGACCCGCCTTTACAGTCACAGTCTCCTATCCGTTGGCAAAATTACGAATTTTATTTGAAAAATAAAAGCATTTCTCATGACAATAAACAATTTTAATCTGAAACATCATGATTTGTCATAAACATGTAACGTCGCACCATCACATCGTCATAATCCCGATACGGGCATTCCACCACCGAAACCGCCTCTTCACCTCATTGGCTGCCCTTCGCTCCTCTTCCACAATGCCTCCGTCATCTTGTATTCTGCCTTTTATCCATGCAGTTCGTCACATCCTGTACAAAACAGTCAACCAACATGTCTGACAACAGCACCGAACAAGTATGAGATATAATGACCTGCGCGGGGCAATATGCCCTTGCCGGATGCATATGTTTTTATGTTCTTACATTCATGGTTGTCTCTTCCGGAACTTTAAAAATATCGCATATTACACGAGAATGCTACACTTTAGAATGACAATACATACCATTCGCGAAAATAAATGACACTAAATCCGCTTATAACATTTCATTTACGATTTCATAAAAAAGCAGCTACGGGTCTGTCTTACACCGAAATTCCTGACATAAAACCGTTATGCGCGCCACGGCTCACGCACCGTCTGTATGTGTCTCGGCAGCCGTCGCACCGTCCTTCCCCGGCACATTCTTATCCGCATATTCCCTCCGTTCCGTGTCTACTGACAGTTCGTCACCGAGAAAGCGGCGTATGTCGTCCAACAACCGTCCGCACGGTGCTGATGACGTAAAGGCAATGTTCTTCTTCAACATCAGCTCAACGTCAGCCACACTGCCAGAGTAGCACGACAGTTCGTTGTTCCTCTGAGTGGGATGAACGCTCTGCCGCGATATCTCGTTCTCACGCTCACGCACCAGCATATTGCATATTTTCTTCAGCATAGGCACCACCACCTTGTCGAAAAGATGGTGTCCCTGTACATACAGATAAGTGGTTTCCGGTGTCACACCGAGACGCTTTATGTCGTCCTTCACCTCCTGCCAGCTTTTTTTAGCCGACGGATAATGCCGCTGCAACTGCGTCACCCGGCGTGCCACCTTGCGCCTTAGATTGCGCAGCGAGCCCTCCGTATCATAGGGATTGAAGTGTCCCGTCTCTATCACATGCAGGAAGTCGCTTATTGTGAACTCCGTGTAATGCGGTGTGCGGTAGAACCAGACGCTCCATACGAAGAGCGGGAAGATGGCGAGAGAGTACTCGCGGAAGTAGCTCACGAAGTCGAATATGGCATGGTCGTTGAGCGTCACACCTACACACACGTCATGAAGCGACGGCGCATAACACTGCAGGTTCTCTATCGAATAGGCATATGTATGGAATATGTACGGACTGTCTATTATCGTCTCCGACATAGGCGTGGCACGCTGTATAAGGTAGTCGTAGTCGGCATCCACGCAGGCTATCATGTCTCGTCCCACCTTACCGTTAAGCAGACTCATCAGAGCAGCTTTCTTTCCACGTTCAAGATGCGGTACGCGCGAGGGCAGCATCACCTCGAAATAGCGGGTGGAGTCTTCAAACCGCGACAATACCGACCGCCAGAAAAACACGTCATCGTAGCTTTCCACATATGCCACTATGCGGCGGCGCGCCTTTTTTGAAGTCATGCGGTTGGCTGCCTCGAAGTAGCCAGACGACAGGTTGTCTTTCAGTCTTTTACTCATAGGGGGCGCATTTATAAGGTTATCATAATGTGATGTCCGTCACCTCGGTCACACGGTCAGCCCATCCGTTCATTATCACGGCAGGACTGTGCGTGGCAAGAATTATCTGCACGTTCGGGTTAAGTTCCAGAACAATATCTATGAGACGCTTCTGCCACTCGAAGTGAAGGCTCACCTCAGGCTCGTCCATGAACAGCACATAACTGCGGTTGTCCTCCACCAGGACTGTGAGCATTATGGCGAGCATCTGCTTCTCGCCGCTCGACAGCTGGTAGGGCAGCAGAGTCTCACCTATCTGTGTAAATAGAATCTCGTTCTCCGTGCGTATTATCTTCTTGCCGGTCGCCTCGAACAAGTCGTCGATAAGGTCCTGGAAGCGTTTCTTAGGAGCCGATATTTCCCGCGCCTTTTCAGCCGCGTCGGGGCTGCCGCTCTGCAGAACGGATATTATCCTGTTGCCTATGTTCACCTGATAATCAAGATATTTGCGCTGCAAATGATATATCAGCAGGTCCAGTTCCGTGGCGAGCGGCGTTATACTTGCGTTTATCGCGCTCATTGCCTCCACATTCACAAGCGGGCGGTCCACCGACCTTATGAGGTCATAGCGTATCCATTTGGCATCCTCCGGCACCACCTTTAGCCTCACACCCTTCAGCATATGGTTGGCGAACTCGCCTCCTGCCACAAGTCCTCGCACCACCTTATTAAGTATAGTGCTCTTCCCCACTCCGTTTATTCCGCTGAGTATGTTCACCTGACGGTCGAGATTCCACACCACATGATGTTTCCCGCTCCATAGCGAGTCAATCTCTATCTGTTCAATGTAATCGGCGTATTTCATATTAGTAGCGTTTTTAGACCGGCGGAAGACTGCGTCGATAACGTGCGGCAGTGCCGGTGATGGTTTCAACTTATCTTATACAAAGATATTGCAAGGTGAGAGCAACGGCAAG
>ULVA01000794.1_pt1 | contig 10425 bp, 9 predicted proteins | sample 1958811 | NCBI WGS metagenome assembly ULVA01 (sample SAMEA4835768, study PRJEB28245) | human gut metagenome | biome: gut microbiome; material: fecal sample | place: Denmark | collected 2008
AATCAGAACGAAAGAGACAAGAAGGTTGAATACCTTTTTCATATTATCAATACTCTTTAAGTGAATAATCAAAACAGCTGTATGTCACAAATATATAAAATTTTGAAAACATAAAGTCCATCCCGGCAAAAAGTCTCAGATATGCCAATATGTTTCTAGTCAATGCACCCCGGCTTCGCGGCCCCATGTCGGGCCTGGTGGACCTGTCGTGCGTGAAAAGGCCGGTTTTACGCACGACGGGGGCAATTTGGACTCTGGTGTGCGTGGAAAACGTTTTAGTACGCACGACGCGGAAAATCTCACTGGCGAGAAAACAAAAAAACAGGCCGGGCACTGCGCCCGACCTGCTTTCATCAGGTTACCGTGGGGAAACTAGCTGTCCAGCCTTTCGCCGCTATCGGTATAAATTTCATTCTGCAGGACACTGAAGTCCAGGACCTCTTCGTGTCTGATCTTGCATTTGTACTTCCTTTTCCACTTTCTCAGGAAAGAATTGAATCCCCTCGAAATGTATGCTCCAAGTACAGGCCCGGTCTTGAGAATGAATGACCGGATATTTTTCTCGTTGGTATAGAATGCAATCTTGCGCTCTATTTCTTCGTCGATGACAATGCTCGGAGAAATCTTGCCTGTGCCGTGACATACCGGACACACTTCCTCAGTGTTGATCTGTGTCACCGGACGGATTCTCTGTCTGGTTATCTGCATGAGGCCGAACTTCGTGAGCGGCAGCACATTATGCTTGGCCCTGTCCTCCTGCATCAACTCTGACATGAACTTGTAGAGGCCATTCTTGTGCTCCTGGTTCTCCATGTCTATGAAGTCCACGATGATGATGCCTCCCATATCTCTGAGCCGCAGCTGTCTTGCTATCTCTTCGGCTGCGTAGCGGTTCACTTCGTAAGTGTTTTCCTCTTGATCATTGGTCTTGGCCCTGATACCGCTATTGACATCTACCACATTGAGAGCCTCTGTCGATTCTATTACCAGATATGCCCCCTGTTTTATAGGAACCACCTTTCCGAACGAACTCTTGATCTGCCTCGTGACATCGAACTTGTCGAACAAAGGCTCGTCTCCGTCATAGAATTTCACGATTTTTTCCTTGTCCGGGGAAATCTGAGCGATGTACTTCTTGATTTCCTCATATTCTTTCTGGTCATTGACATAGATGTTCGAGAAAGAATCATTGAAAAGATCGCGGAGAATCGTGGTGGTCTTGCTGTACTCTGTAAAGAGCAGCTGGACATTCTTGGATTTGGACAACTTCGTCCATGAACTCTCCCATTTGCTGATGAGCGACTTCAATTCTGAAACCAGAATTGCCGCGTTCTTTCCTTCAGCGGCAGTGCGGATAATCGCACCGTAATTCGGCGGGAGAATGCTCCTGACAAGTGTCTCAAGTCTCTTTTTCTCTTCCTTGGATGCTATCTTCTGGGATATGCTCACTTTCTTTGCGAAAGGGAGGAGTACAATATTGCGTCCTGCCAATGAAATCTCAGCTGTGAGTCGCGAACCCTTTGTCGAAATCGGCTCCTTTACGATCTGGACGATCACCATCTGTCCCGGTTTCAGATGATTCTCGATCTGCCCCTCCTTTGCGAGGATCGGACCAAGTTCAATGCCGGTGAACAAATCATTGGCGTTGGTGTTGGTATTTGTCTTGCGGACGAATTCGTCGAACGCATTGAAATACAGACCCAAATCCAGATAGTGGATAAATGCTTCCTTTTCGTCTCCGATGTCTACAAACGCCGCATTCAGCGCGGGCATCACTTTCTTCACCTTGCCGAGGAATACATCCCCGACAGTGAAGCTGTGACCGTTACTGGACTCCTTGTTCAATTCGATGAGACGGTGGTTGTCCAATAAGGCTAACCTTACCTCCTCCTCGCTGACATCTACAATCAGATCTTTGACTGATTCTTTCTCAGACTCCATCAGGATAAATCAATATTAATTTAATAGGCAGAAAAGGCAATGCCTCTTCACAAAAAACTAAAGAGGCCGTCCGGACTACCGGTCAGCCTCTCTCTCTTAGCAGACTGCTAAAATGGCAGACACTGAAAAATTACTTCTTCTTATGTCTGTTCTTGCGCAAACGCTTTTTACGTTTGTGCGTTGCCATCTTATGTCTCTTTCTCTTTTTACCGCTTGGCATAGATTAAAAGATTTTTATTGATTATTTCTTAACAGTACATACGAACACCTTCGCTGGCTTGAAAGCCGGAATGTCGTGTGCCGGGATTGTCATGGTCGTGTTCTTGGTGATGTTACGGGCAGCCTTCTCAGCTCTGTGCTTGATGATGAAGCTGCCGAAACCACGAAGATATACAGGATTGCCCTTTGCGAGGGAATCCTTAACGCTCTCCATGAAAGCCTCGACAACAGTCTGTACTGTTGTTTTCTCAAGTCCGGTTGACTTAGCAACCTCGTTTACGATCTCTGCTTTGGTCATGATAACTTATATTTTTAACTCATTTACTAAAGATTTCAAATCAAATCGGTCAGCAAAGGTACGTTTATTTTTTTTATTAACAAACTTTTATGCAGGAATTTACGTGCGTTTATTTTATTTACTGACTAAATTTCCTCAAATTTGCATTGGCATAAAGATTGACTAATGTAGGTCTGTGAAACAAATACTGCTGTCAATGCCAAATTGGCAGTAGGGTGTAGTAGTGATGATTTATAATATAAGTGTATGATTGATAAATATTCGGATATGTTTTCGCCCGCCGGGGCAGAAGTCAGCATTATTCCTGTCATGAGTGGAGAGATACCGTCACAGACGGAAGATGTCGCCATGCCTGACACATTGCCGTTGCTGGCATTGAGAAATGCTGTCATTTTTCCGGGCTCGATTTTCCCGATCACCATCGGCCGCGAAAAATCCATAAAACTCATAGAAGATGCCCATAAGTCGAATTCCCTGATCGGCGCCGTTCCGCAGAATGACGTCAGCGTGGAGGATCCGGCTCTGGACGACTTGTTCCCGTTCGGTACGGTAGCCCGCATCATCAAGACATTTGAAATGCCTGACGGTACGATATCGGCTGTGCTGCAGGGACTTAAAAGATTCGAAATCGAGGATGTCGTCTCTTCGGAGCCGTATCTGCGTGCTCACGTGAGGTATCTGGAAGAGTTCGAGGCGAACCCGGAAGACCCTGAAATCAAGGTGATTGCAGATTCGCTGAAAGAAAAGGCGTCCGCCATCATCAAGTCGTCGTCGTTCGCGCCCAAGGAGGCTGCCAATGCCGTCAAGTCCATCGAGGATTTCAATTTCCTGGTGAATTTCATCGCCACGACCATCGACGTCGAAAACTTCTTTGACAAGGTCGAACTCCTTAAATATGAGGACCTTAAAGTTAGGGCAATGAAGTTGCTCAATGTTCTTGACACACAGGTTGAACTCCTGAAGATCAAACAGGAGATCAACTCCAAGGTGAAGAACGAAATCGACCAGCAGCAGAGGGAGTATTATCTTAACAACCAGCTTCGTACAATCCAGGAAGAACTTGGTATGGACGATGATGAGGAGATAGAAAAACTGCGTGCCGAAGCGTCGAAGAAAGACTGGCCTGATTCCGCAAAGGAGATTTTCGAGAAGGAAATTGCCAAACTTGAGAAATACAATCCGTCATCTCCGGATTACAGCATACAATATAATTATATCAAGTTCATGCTTGAACTCCCTTGGAATCATCTTTCCAAGGATAATCTGGACTTGAAGCATGCTCAGAAGGTGCTGGATGACGACCATTACGGACTGGAGAAGGTAAAGGAAAGAATCATTGAATATCTTGCAGTGCTGAAATTGCGCGGGGACATGAAATCACCTATCCTCTGTCTCTACGGTCCTCCGGGAGTCGGCAAGACGAGTCTCGGCAAGTCCATTGCCAAGGCTATCGGCAGGAAATACGTGCGTATTGCCCTCGGCGGCATGCACGACGAGGCTGAGATCCGTGGACACCGGAAGACATATATCGGCGCATTGCCTGGCCGGATTCTGAACGGCATTTCCAGGGCGGGCACTTCCAATCCTGTGATGGTGCTCGATGAAATCGACAAGCTCAGCAGCGACTTCAAGGGCGACCCGTCTTCCGCATTGCTGGAAGTGCTTGATCCTGAGCAAAATGTGACGTTCCACGACAACTATCTGGACGTGGACTATGACTTGTCCCATGTCCTGTTCATCACGACTGCCAATGACATTTCCACCATTCAGCCGGCACTTCTGGACCGAATGGAACTTATCAATGTCACCGGCTATCTTGCTGAAGAGAAGATGGAAATCGCCAAGAAATTCCTCCTGCCTCGCGAACTTGAAGAGCACGGAATCGGCAAGAAGGAACTCCGCATTGATAAAAATGCATTGGCCGAAATCATTGACCAGTACACACATGAGTCCGGCGTGCGTGGTCTGGAGAAACAGATTGCGAAGATTGCGCGCGTGACGGCGAAGAAGATTGCCTTGGACCAGGCGTTCCCGTCCGTCATCAAGAAGGAACACTTGAAGGAGTACCTCGGTCTTCCTACCGCCTTCCATGACAAGCAGAGCGGAAATGAGGGAGTCGGCGTCGTTACCGGTCTGGCGTGGACCCAGATGGGCGGCGAGATCCTGTTCGTCGAAAGTTCCGTGAGCGCGGGCAAGGGCCAGCTGACAATGACCGGAAATCTCGGCAATGTCATGAAGGAGTCCGCCACGATTTCGTACCAATATATCAAGGCGCATCCTGAGCTCGCGAAGATGGATTCCAAGGAGTTCGACGCTCACGACATCCATGTGCATGTTCCTGAGGGCGCGACCCCTAAGGACGGTCCGTCTGCCGGCATAACTCTCGTATGTTCAATGCTTTCCGCTCTTAGAAATGAACCTGTAAGGGAAGGCATTGCAATGACGGGCGAGACGACGTTGAGGGGCCGTGTGCTTCCAGTCGGCGGCATCAAGGAGAAGATCCTCGCCGCGAAAAGGGCCGGCGTCACCGCTATTGTCATCTCTGAAGACAACAGGAAGGATATCGAGGATATCAATGAAAAATATATCGAAGGTCTTACGTTCGAGTATGTCAAGACCATTGACGATGTACTAAGATTCGTGTTCCAGAAATGAATGTTCGGATAGAAGAAAGCTGGAAAGAAGCATTGCAGAGCGAGTTCGATAAACCGTATTTCGCTTCCTTGGTGCAATATCTTCACAAGGAAAAGGCTGAAGGACGTCAGGTTTTTCCTCCGGGGAAAGATATTTTCAAGGCATTCGAACTTACTCCGGTAGACAAGGTGAAAGTCGTGATATTGGGTCAGGACCCGTATCATGGCTATGGACAGGCCATGGGCTTGTCCTTTTCCGTTCCTGCCGGTGTCCCTGCGCCTCCTTCATTGAAAAATATCTTCAAGGAGATCGAAAGAGACTTGGGTGTCCGGATGAGCGGCAACCCGGATTTGAGAAAATGGGCCGAGCAGGGAGTGCTGCTTCTGAATGCCGTCCTGACAGTGCGCGCAGGGGAGCCTACGTCGCATAGTGCCATCGGCTGGCAACAGTTTACGGACGCTGTCATAAGCTATATATCAGAGCATTGCGAAGGCGTGGTCTTCCTTTTGTGGGGAAATTTCGCGCGCAGCAAGAAGGCGCTCATTGATACGTTCAGGCATTTCGTTCTGGAAGCGGCGCACCCATCTCCTCTGGCTCGCGGCGCATTCTTCGGCTGCAGGCATTTCTCCAAGACCAATGAAATCCTCCGGTCGGAAGGGAAAACTCCCATCGACTGGCAGTTATAATCGTGTTCAGATATTTGCGGAACTATAATTATTATCGTAATGAAAATTAAAGCATTGTTTCCGGGATCTTTTGATCCGTTTACGGCGGGACATCTGAATATTCTTAAAAGGGCATTGACAATGTTCGACGAAGTCGTCGTCGCTGTCGGCATCAACCAGGACAAGCGCGGCTTCTTCGACATGGACCAGCGCATTGCCATCATAAGTCAAGCTGTCGAGGGCCTGGAGGGCGTCAGCATCATAAAATATGACAATTTGACAATCGACACTTGCCATGAACTTGGAATACGCCACATCGTGCGCGGAGTCCGCAATATGATAGACTTCGAGACGGAGCGCTCCATCGCTGATGCGAACCGCCGCCTTGCGCCAGATGTCGAGACCATCATAATCCCTACAGCTCAGGAGTTTGCGCATATTTCGTCATCCGCGGTGCGCGACATATTGAAACATCACGGCGACACCTCGCTCTTCCTCCCGGAAGGAGTCGTTCTACCGGAGGCCAAATAAGATGTTCAATGCATTGAAACATATAGCTTTATCGGCGTTTTTCGCGCTTTCGCTCCTTCTGTCCGCACGGGCGCAGGAAGCGGATACGGCCGTGTTCAATGCTTTGGATGCGAAGCTGGCCGGATATGTGAAGGCAATAGAGCCGCTGGATGTCGAGGCGCAGAAGGAAGAATGCTCGTTCCTCATTTCCAGCTGTACGGATTCCCTTGTACGCCAGCATGTTGCGTTGTATCTGTACGCCAGCTATGTGAAATCTGCGGTGATGGGAGTCGAGGCCGTGGCCATTGATATTGCCGACAACTGGTTCTTCACCGGGAAGGTCCGCATGAAGAACGACATTGACCTGATGAACGCCCGAATCTTTGCGGATTTCAATCGTCAGTCACTGGTGGGGGAGAAGGCGCCGGAACTTGTGATGAAGGATGACAAAGGCTTGGAAACCAATCTTTTCGCGCAACCGTCGAAACGTTATTCCGTCTTGTACTTCTACGATACGGGATGCCCTGACTGTCTGGTCCAGACTGTAATGTTGAGGACCTGGCTCAATGCCGTCAGCTATTCGCTCGACGTCGATGCCGTCTATGTCGGTTCGGATAGTCTTGCGTGGGAAAAATACCGCGATGCCCGGCTCGAAGTCAGTTCGCCGCAGGTCAATGTCCGTCATTTCTGGGACCCTGGACTGTCCTCCGATTTCCAGCGGAAATACGGCGTGCTCAAGACCCCGCAGATGTTCCTGATAGGTAAGGACAATGCTGTTCTAGGCCGTCGCCTGGATGTGCCCGCTCTCGGTGCAATGCTGCGGAACATCTATTCTTCAGATGATTACGAGTATGGCTCACCAGAATCAATGAAAAAGTTGGGTGATATTTTCGTCTCTTTCGGCGAGGATATCAGCACCGCGGACATAAATGGCGTTTCTGACCGGATTGCCGCACGTACTGCCGCGAGTCCTTCCGCCTTCAAGGAGGCTGTCGGAGACTTGTTCTATTATCTTTCGATAATGCCTGAAGGCTGTTATAAGGAGGCGTGCAAGTATTTGACTGATAAATACATACTGTCTAAACCGGATGTCTGGGATACTCCGTCCGATTCTCTGAAAATCATAGGATACGCAAGAACGATGTCTGATCTCCTGTCCAGAGCAATGCCGGGAAGCCCGGTGCCTGACGTGGAGGTGAGCGGCGTGCAGGCACATGGGCGTTCTGCAGAAAACGGCATGTGGAAACAGCGCCGTCAGAAGACCTGGCAGCTTTCACGGCTCAGACGCGATACCTATATCATGTTCTATGACGAGGAATGCAGTTCATGTCAGGACAATATCGCTTCTGCGGAGCGGCTCATGTCGGCCGACAGGAAAATGCGTGTGCTTTTCGTGAAGATGCAGCCCGAGGAAGCCTTGCTGGATTCATTTGATTTGACTTCACTTCCATATATCATCCGTGTTGACAAAAATGGCATTATCACAGCGCGTTATGTAGATTTTACGCGTCTGGAGCGAAATACTTTTGGCGGAAAGGGAAATTAATCCTATCTTTGCCGAGATGAATTGAGGTATGGTGTAATGGCAGCACAAGTGATTTTGGTTCACTTAGTCCACGTTCGAGTCGTGGTATCTCAACCGAAGGGCGTTTTGAAACGGAAGTTTTGAAACGCCTTTTTCGTTAGGTGAACATTGAAATTACAATATGTTATGAGATATTTTTCCGCAATATTGGCCACATTCCTGGCATTGACCGCATGCTCCCGTAGCCTGTCATTGAAAATCACCGATTTGGGCGCGAAAACCGATTCCTGGTTCGACAATGCATTGATAATCAATGCTGCCATTGACAGTTGCAATCGCGCTGGCGGCGGCACGGTCATCGTTCCGGCAGGCGGATTCATGAGCGGCACCATTTATCTGAAAGCCGGCGTGGAACTGAAATTGGAAGACGGTGCGGCGATTTTGGCGAATCAGGATCTGGCTTCGTGCGGCCATTACATCACCGACAAGGACATGTCCAAATATGACACCGGCGTCGGGACTGCAAATCAGAACTGCGCTTCCGATACTATATGGTCACAGGCTCTTGTCATAGCTTATCGTGCTGACGGAGCGTCCATTACCGGGTCCGGCAGAATTGACGGCGGCAGCATTGGCAATCCTCTCGGTGAAGAGGGAATGCGCGGGCCGCACACTGTGCTTGTCGCTGAAACGTCCGGTTTCAAGATGTCGGGAATCAGCATTGACAATTCCTCGAATTACGCAATTCTCGGCTACGAACTGACTGACAGTCAATTCAATGGCCTCCGGATTACCGGCGGCTGGGACGGCATCCACATCAGAGGAGGGGATAATGTCAATGTCAGTGGGTGCGATTTTTCTACCGGCGATGACAGCATGGCCGGCGGATATTGGCATGACATGGTGATCGACCGATGCCGGTTCAATTCTTCCTGCAATGGACTCCGTATGATCATGCCGTCTGAAAATATCCTTGTTTCCGGCTGCACATTCGTCGGCCCCGGCCGTTCCCCGCACCGCACCACGTCAGACAAAGGCGGCGACATGCTCCATGCCATGATTTTTGAGCCGGGCGGCTGGGGAGATGCACCTGGCACATTATCAGGCATTTATATTAAGGACTGTACCGCGGAAAATGTGCTGTCGCCTTTCTGCATGACATTGCCGGATGACAATCATTGCACCGACGTTACGATAGAAAACTATCATGCTTCCGATTGCCGCCGTATGGCATTGTCAGTGAAAAGCTGGGGGAGCGCGACAACCGACAAGGTGACCATCCGGAACTCGTCATTCTCATTCATCGGTATTCCGGAGCCGGGTCTGGGCTCGAAAATAGCCTCAATGCCTTTCGACCAATGGCCGTATTTCCCGTCCTACGGAGCCTATTTCCGCAATGTCGGAGAGGTCGTCCTGGACAATGTCGCCTTCTCCACCGTCGGCCCTGATGACCGCGAAGCCATATTCACGGACAATGTCGGCTCGCTCACGCGATAATTTCCGGATGACTATGCAGCCGGTCCTGGCGGGATGCGGCCACGCTTGATTTCGTAACTTATTGATAATCAAACACCATTTTCGCAAGAGCGTGGAAACGCGGCAAAAAAAAGTCTGCGTTTCCACGCTGCATTTTATAACTCATTGAAAATCAATGCTTCCAGAAATAGGGCGTGGCCGTGTCCCGCCGACAATTTCCCCGTTTCGTGGAAGCCCCACCACCGACCGGGCGCGAAAAAAACTCCGAAAATGTAAAATCTTTACGAATTTTGAAGAAAATTTATCGTTATTCGTAAAAATATTTTTATGTTAGCGGAAACAACCTGGGACATTGCCCCGAAAAAATATTTGCTATGATTACTGAATGGTGGACTTCACTGGACTTGTTTATGAAAATTCTATGGTGCATTGCCATAGCTACGTCATTGACCTTTATTATTCAGAGTATACTCACATTTGTCGGAGTTGACTCTGATACGGATTTGGGCGGCGGCATTGACACTGATCTCGGAGGCGGGATGGACATGAATCCCGATTTCGTCGGCGATCCTTCGATGAACCTGTTCACATTCAGGAACTTGGTGAATTTCTTCCTCGGATTCAGTTGGACGGCGATATTGATGCACGGGAAATTCCGTTCGGAGGCATTGGTCCTGCTGCTGGCGTTTTTCGTCGGCGCGGTCCTCGTCACCGTCGTCATGCTGATGTTCAAGTGGTTGGCCGGGATGCAGCAGTCGGGTAATATAGATGTCTATAAATCCGCGGTCGGATGCCAGGGAAAAGTCTATCTGACGATTCCCGGAGAGAGGAAGGGAACGGGAAAAGTGCAGATTGTCATCAATGAATCCGTACGCGAATACGATGCGGTAACTGATTGTGACACAATCGCTACCGGTGCACAGATCAAGGTGGTGGAAGTGATAGATTCCAGTACATTGCTCGTGGAACCGCTGGAGTCGCTGATTATTTAATAACACCTAATACATTGTGATATGGAAATAATTATCATCATTGCGATTGCGGTGGTCGTGCTCATAGTCACATTGGCCGCAATACTTAACCGCTATAAGCGTTGTCCGTCAGACAAGATTCTCGTAATTTACGGAAAGACAAGGAGAAACAAGAACGGCGGGTCG
>ULVA01047840.1_pt1 | contig 10420 bp, 7 predicted proteins | sample 1958811 | NCBI WGS metagenome assembly ULVA01 (sample SAMEA4835768, study PRJEB28245) | human gut metagenome | biome: gut microbiome; material: fecal sample | place: Denmark | collected 2008
CACTCTTTTGCTTGTGTGCTCCTTTTCCCCAAAAGTACAAAGTATCTTTTGGGGTCCCCGGATTTGCGATATCGCAATATCACACTGCGACAAATCCTTATTTTGTGAACACGTCTTTCCCCACGGGTACAAAGTATCCCGCGGGGTCCCCGATTTCAATGTTATAAGTTATAGTGAGTTGTATGTGAAAAATAATATATTGACACTGTACGCGCGAAGTAGTATAATTATATAAGTATGAAAAGGCGTGTTTTCAAAAATAAAAAAGGCTTTACGCTCGTTGAACTTATCGTGACCATTGCCATTATGGCGATTCTTGCCGCGGCGGTTACGCCTGCCGTTTACGTCACGACAAAACGCCGCCAGAAGAGCGCTGCCGAAACCGACACGCAGACCATGTACAGGAACGCGATCGCGGCGGTTACATACCTTTCGGGGCAGTATATTTATCCCAACAAGCCGGATCCGCGCAAAGAAGACGTGGACAACGGCGTGCACGGGTGGTACGTCACGTATTCCGCAATGGTGTGCAAGCGCATTTATCAGACCGTAATCGGGCTGGACATTCCCGTCAAATATTACAATCCCGATGCGTCGGGGACGGAAAAGGTCCTTGTGCCGGACGGCTGCAACGCGGTGGAGCGCAGTTCCTTTGTCAACGCGGACAACAAAAATCCTTATATCGTCATTCAGGTTGTGGGCGTTACGAATAACGACGAAATCGAATATTACCTCATCGTCAGCTACCACAACGACAAGAATAAGTTTGAGGCTTGGGACGGCGGCGCGACGGTGCCAACGGCTACGCTTGAATACGTCACGAAAGATCCGACGACAAATCCGCAACTTAACCGCGCCTATCAGACCAACAAGGGCACTCCCATCCGCTATACGTTCAAAATAAGAACAAAGTAACGCTATTATGAAATATATCTTGCAGTTTTTTTACCTGGTTTTACAGTTCACCTGGGGCGCGATTCAAAACGTCCTGGGGTTTTTGCTTTTCCTGAAAAATATCAGGTGCGAGCACGCCTTTTACCACGGCGCAATCCTGACCTTCCACGAGGGCGATTGGGGCGGCGTGTCGCTGGGCGCGTTTATCTTCATCAACGGCAAGCGCGGCGATGAGTACAAAAAAACCGTGTCCGTGCATGAGTACGGCCATACAATTCAGTCGCTGATTCTGGGGCCGCTGTATCTGTTTGTCGTCGGGATTCCGTCGTTTGTATGGTGCAACAACAAGAAGTGCATTGCTATGAGACAGGATAATAATAAATCCTATTACGATCTGTATTGCGAAAGCTGGGCGAACAGGCTCGGCGAGGCGGTCACGCACGAGGAGGCCCCGCACAAGTGAAAGAAAAGTTCAACGGGGTGCTGTTGCATATAGGAAGTCTGCCGTCTGAATACGGCGTCGGCGCGCTGTCCGAGGGCGCGTTTTCTTTTGTCGATTTTTTGGCGGACGCGAAGGTCGATTTCTGGCAAACGCTGCCGTTATCGCCAACGTCTTTCGGCGACAGCCCGTATCAATCGCCGTCGGCATTTGCGGGGAATCCGTACTTTATCGATATAAATACGCTTGTTAAACGCGGGCTTTTGACGGAAAACGAGGCAAAACGCGCCAAAACAAAATCACTTGACTACGCCGAAATTTTTAACTCGCGATACGACGTGCTGCGCTGCGCGTTCAAAAGATTTCAAAAAAATTCCGATTATTCAAAGTTTCTTGAAAATAACGAATATTGGCTGGACGACTTCGCGCTGTTTATGGCGCTCAAAGTCAAAAACGGGTTTTCATCGTTCGATACGTGGGAAAAGGACGAAAGACGGCGCGATACGCTGTCCGACGAAAAAATCGCCGCGCTTCAGGACGAGTGCGATTTCTGGCGGTTTTTACAGTTCGAGTTCTATCGCGAATTAGCCGCGCTTAAAGACTACGCAAAATCCAAAAACGTCGCGCTTATCGGCGATATTCCCATCTACGTCGCGTACGACAGCGCGGACGTCTGGGCGCACCCCGAAATTTTCAGGCTTGACAAAAATATGCGCCCGAAAGAGGTCGCCGGCGTGCCGCCCGATTACTTCTCCGCCGACGGGCAACTGTGGGGCAATCCGCTGTACGACTGGAAAAAACAGCAGGCGGACGGCTTTGTGTGGTGGCATCACCGCTTGCTGCATCAGATGCAATTCTTCGACAAAATCCGCATCGACCACTTCCGCGCGTTTGAAAGCTACTACGCCGTGCCGTATGGTGCAACGACCGCAAAAATCGGCAGGTGGGTGAAGGGCGTCGGCACGAAAATCTTCGACGGGCTTGACCTCGACGGCAGAATCATCGCCGAGGACCTCGGAATTATCACCGATAAGGTGCGCCGCCTTGTGAAACGTACCGGCTTCCCCGGAATGAAAGTCTTTCAGTTCGCTTTCGACGGCAAGAGCGATAACGAGCATCTGCCGGAAAACGTGAGGTATAACACCGTCTATTACACCGGCACGCACGACAACGATACGCTGAAAGGTTGGTACGACGCGCTCGATGACGGCACAAAAGAGTACGTCAAAAAAACCCTCGGCGCAACCGACGAGAACGTCTTTGATAAAGCTTTCAAAAGGGTAATGCGCTCCCGCGCGAAATTCGTCATCGTGCCTATGCAGGACTATCTGTTGCAGGGCTCGGAGGCGAGAATGAATACCCCGGGAACGAACGACGGGAATTGGAAATACGTCCTGCCGAAAAATTACGCAAAGGTGAAAAACCGCATAAGAAAGTACGTCAGGAACAGATGTTCAGATAGCCGAGCCAGGAATAAATAAGGGAAACAACGTTAAAATCCTGTGCCTTTTTCGGTGATGATATTTTCACCGCTTAGGTAAATTTTGTAATATACCTCACGATATTCTTGCGATTTTCCCTTGTAATAAAGATAAATCGCGTTTTGCTTAAAATCGGCGGAAAAAGTCCCCTTTTTTTCGGGAACGCCGTACGAATCAGCCCATTTTAAGGACGAAAACCTGTTTTTCAAGGTATTGTAAGCGGCTTCCGAGTACGCATCCGTCCATATTTCGTCGATACTGCCATACAACAAAAGATCTGTCACGTCGATTTCGATCCCCGTAAGTTCGGTGAAGAACGAAGGGCGTTCAACGACTTCCTGCGCCCACGAAACGATTTGTGCAGAAATTTGCTTCCCGTTGTATATGTAGTTGACTTCGTCGGTTTTCTTGTTGAGTATGCCCACGCTTGCGCCCGAAACGACGCCGGCAAGCACCGCCATAATCGCAATTACGACGATAAGCTCCACAAGAGTGAAACCTTTTTTATTGTATTTCATAATTATATTATACAAAATCGCCGACGTTTTGTCAAAACCGACGTATTATCAGGGCGAAACGGAAAATACGATTTTGGAAAACCGCCGTTTTCGTTTTGTTGAGTTCAATTTTTTTGAAGATTTTTTTGAAATTGAAAAGCGTAATATGTTGTGTATATTGACAGCAGTCATTGTCATATTGACAGCGGCGCACGGGATATTATAACAAGGAAACCCTTCCGGGAGATTGCCACGCTACGCTCGCAATGACACAGTACTTCGTACGGAATATAACAAGAGTTTGTTTACCGGAAACTATTTGCAAAATTTTCGTACCTTCTTTATTCTATCCCGTGCAACGCACTTATGTCATTGCGAGGAGCAACGCGACGTGGCAATCTCCCGGAAGGGTAACCGCATTGTAATGATATAAAGAGTGTCGCACGGAAGTGGTAACATATCAGGACTTGTCGTTGCGTTTGTCGCAAAGTATGAGCGATATATCGTCGCGCACGATGCAAAGGAATTTCAAAAGACATTCCGTCTCGGACACGGTAAGGTCGCGCGTCAGTATCGTCGCAACGGACAGGGCAAGATTTGTGAGTTCAATGACGTTGAGCCGCGAAAGTTCCATAAGGCAGTTTATGTTTTCGTTTGGAAATTAGTGCGAAACGGCGAAAACGGGACGTGCAAAATGGCGCGTCATAACGCAAAATAACTTGACATTCGGTTGTAATATCTTGTATATTATATTTATAGCAATAACTTTTGGGCGCATTATGCCCAAAATTGCACATACTATGGCTATACCGCCGGGTTTTCCGGCGTATCGGAGGAGAGATATGAGAGCAAAAAAATCAAGCAAAAACTTACTTCGTATCAGCGGACTTGCATTAGTGTTTATGCTTGCAGTCGCACTGCTTGTCAGCGCAATTTCTTTTACGCGCGTGGGTGCGGGTGAGAATCAAACGTCTTTTGCGGCAGGTACGTACACGCCCGGCACGCAGGAGCTTGCCATCGGTTCGCCAAGTTGGAATTGGAACGTGCCGCTTAAAGCGAATGCGGACGGTAATATTGCCGTTTACACTTATAGACCGAATACATACAAAAACTATTTTGGTTATGTCGGGGGAATTTATAGTTGTAACGTTAACAGTTCAGACACTAGTGCCTATACAACCCACTCAACAGCGATAACTGGAAGTGTAAGAGAAAGACTGTATGCTTATTATAAATTGCCCGATGAACTTGTTTCACTTGGCGCGACGATTGAAATCAGCGCAAACCTTGACAGCGCATATAAATTTTCTAGCCTAAAAGAAAAAGCCAAATTTATTTCCGTAGCGAGTAGTATTAAAAAAATCGAAGAAAACGAAGATACAGACAAATTAACTGCCGAACAAATCGTTGACGCAACGTATAACTTGGGCACGACTTGGAAAGTCACGGCGGACAGACAATATATACTTGTGTATGCAGGTGGACAAGTAGATGGCCTTGCCACTTCGAAAATCGAAATAAGCGGGCTTGAAATCACGATTAAGGTCAAGTCTGTCGATAACCCGAGCTTTTTCACACCCGTTACCGCAGCGTGGGACGGAACAACCAAACCGGACATTGCGGTTTTGGATACCATTGCAAACATATCGAATCTTTATACCACCAACAACAATATTGTCGGCAACCTTGACTGGGCATTGAACGGCGAAGACGTTCTTGATCCTACGTTCAACAAGTTGACGTCAATCCGCACCGACGGAAAGCAAACAAAGCAGTTCTCCTTCCTGCTTTTTGACAAATTCTTCGGACTTAAAGAAGCGGATATCAAAGGTTTTGACATTCTTCAAGCATATAGCGGCGAAGGCGCAATAACGGACGGCTCCGCAAAAACATTCAAAAGAGATGATTATACCGCAGAACAGCTGAAAACGTTGCGTTATCCGGTAGGTTTGGAAAGCATAACGGTGCAGCCGTTTGCGTTTGACAATAACGACCCCGCGACGGGTTCTTTCCGCGGGCTTTACGTCACGGTCATTTACGACGGAAAAGACAACGGGCTTTTGCCTATCGAAACCGACACAATATATCTTGTAAATTATAAAAACTCAATCAATCTTTCGGGTAAGACGTTGAGCGTCAACTGCGATGGTATCGACTACACCCCGCCAGCGGCATTGGACGAAGTTGCTCTCCTTACCGAAAGCGTTTTTAACGAAAACGACGGCGTCACGTATTTTTATACCGACACCATAAAATTCAAACCTATTCTTGAAGACGACGACAATCGCGGCGACGTCAAGTATTTCTATACCCTTTACAAAAATGTTGACGGCATTTACGTTGAAATCGAAGGGCAGACAGGCATTGCAATCAACAACCCCGGCTCCGACATCTTCACCCTTTCGGGACTTGAAACGGGCGAATACGCAATCAAGTTCAAAGCGATTGACACGGTCGGACGATTCTACGAAGGCGCGAGTGCGGAACAAATCGCACTTTTTAACAGCATACAAAAAAGCTGGGCAAACCACGCCGTTTACAGCGGTTATCACCATTTCACAATCGACGACATCAAGAGCCTGCCCGAAAAATGGGAAACCGCAATTTACCTTAAAAACGGCGGCGCGTATAACGGCGAATGGACGAATCAGAACGTCGTTATCGAGTTCAACACGCTCTCTTCCATCAAGGATATAACCTATCAAATCAGTTATCGCACCCTTAAAAACGGCGTTTTCGTAGGTACACAAACCGAATGGGTGAGCATCAACGACAAAATCGTCGATAACAAATATGTCATAGGCTATGACGAAACTTCGCCCGAAGGATACGAACGCATTTATTATCTCCAAGCGATTTATAATTCGTCAAATATCACGTATACCGTTAACGTTCCCGTGAAATACGACAACTATAACGGATACAAGCCCGAAATCGCAAGGCTCCTTGACTTCTCGACAGACGCGTATGCCGACTTATTGCCGCTCAAAGTTCAGCTTACTTACAGACAAGTCGGGAAAGAAGGCTTCGTCAGCGAATTTTTGGGCAGCCCGATGACTCTTTATTACGCAATCACCCGTGACGGCGTCGAGGGCGCGGCAAAGGAACTTTCGCTTGATACAAACGACGTTTATATGGATTTGTTCGAGGGCAGAAACGTTTCAGGCCTCACGCAAATTCAGGTCAGATTCTGGCTTGTCGACGAAGCGGGCAATACAAACGAGGAAACCATCTACAACGTCAACCTTGACAGGGCAAAGATCAACGTCAACTTCAACATCGATACGAACGCCCGAAGATATTTCAACAATACGACCGACGTAAGTACGTCGCTTGTTTCGTACACGTTGTCGAACAAGTTCACGGGCACTATCCCGTCGGGGAAAATCGGCATTACTTTCGACGCGGCGTACGACGGCGTTAATGCAGGAAAAAGACACGTGATTGTCAGCAACGTCCTGGCTTCCTACGTCGAAGGCTCGGCTTATACGGCTGCGCTCATCGAACAGTATGAAAAGGTTTTCTTTGACGTAAACGGCAACGTCATCACCCTCGTGGACGGCAGGTTTGTCGTCGGCACGCACGAAATAAGAAAAGCCCGCCTTACGATCGACGAGAATTACGAACATGCGAAGTTTGTTTATAACGGCACCATCAACTACGCAATGACCGACTACGTTTCGGGCGACGGCTCTTTATTGGTGCTCGATAAGGTTTTGGGCGACAAAGCGGACGAATGGAAAAATATCCAATGGAAAGGCACGTTCCAGCTTGACAGCATTGCCGTCAACAACAATCTTCGCGCGTCGCTTATAAATATCGAAATCGCGGGCGAACTGAACAACAATTACCAGATCACAAACGCGGGCGGCTCTGCAAGCGCACCCAAAGCGTATATCGATATCCTACCAGCCAAACTCGGCAAAATCACGCTTATCGCCTCAAAGATTTATAACGGCGAAAATACGATTCTGACGAACTCGGACAACTGCACGTTTAGTATCGAGGGACTGCAAGGCACGGACAACATCACGCTCGAATACGGCACGATTATCCTGCCCGGCAAGGACGTCGGCACATATACCTTTAACGTCAACGATTTCAAACTCGTCGGCGAAAGAAAAAAATTCTATGACCTGACAGACGTTACCGTTGAAGCGACGATTACCGTAACGCCCAAACCCATCACGGTTACGGTGAATAACGTCGATAAACCTTTCGACAACAAAACGGCGTTCCAAATCAGCAGCTATACGTTTGGCGGCGTTGTGTCGGGCGACGACGTGAAACTGCACACAAGCACGGGCAATACGACAAATATCAACGTCGGCACTTATCCCGATTGCAAAGTCACGCTGGGTATTACCGGCAATGACAGCAAAAACTACGTCCTGAACGTTACCGAGGCGGTTGTTACGGTCACCATTTCTCCGCGCGAAATCGGCGGCGCGAAAATCACCGGTATTTACGCTGTCGACACGAACGGCAACTATTACTATATTAATAAACTCGGCGAAAACGAGGTTGTGATTTATCAGAAAGACGGCGCAGGTTATATCGCGTACAGCAAGGACGAAAACGGCAAGGCAAAGACCGAAAGCGTTGACGTTTTGCCAGCAGGCGCAACCGTCTGGGTGCTCGATACGTTCGTAAAAGGCGGCGTTTGCATCATCAACGGTCACCGCTTCGAGCTGTCGCAAGACATCGTTTACGCAATCGAATACTATGAGGATACCGAACTCAAAAACAAACTCGACATCGGTGAAATCGACTTCACACAGCGTCAGTATCAGCCCGTCGTCGTCGATCAGAACGGCAAAACATTCATTATCAACGTCGACATTAAGGACGGCGTTTACGACACCACTTCGGGCGCGTATAAATATACGTTGAAAATCGAAAGCTTCGGCGCGAAAAGCAACTTCCAGAAAATAACGGGCTTCAACGACACGGAAACCAAAGTCGTGTCCGTGCTTGACTTCTCGGACGTCAAGTTTGAAAATAAAATGTTCAACGAAAAAGGCAGCGTCGATAAGTTCAGCGCTCCGTACAACGCTGCGGCATACACGCTTAACGTCATAAGCCCGTCACAGTTGACAATTGAATCGGAGGAATACTTCAAGAAGGGCGCAGACGGCGTATGGGTGCCCGTTGACAAGGCAATCGACGCAGGGGAATACTACGGTAAGTTCACGGTATCGCGCTTGAATAACGAATACATTCTTGAACAAACTTTCACGATTGAAAGAATCGGCACCGAAATTAAGATTAAAGACGCGTCCGTTACGTACGACGCAAAATACGGCGAAGACTTCGCTGAAAAAGTGCAAAAGGTCGACGACGCGTTCAATTACTACAAGACGACTTACGGCATGGTCGTCGGCGCAAACGACATCGTTTACGAATATTCCTTTGATGAAGATTTCAAGACGATTCTCGGCAGTGCTCCCGTCCGTCAGGGTGGTGGCGTATGCTACGTCCGCGTGAGATATAAGGGCAACGAAAATTTCATCGGCTCGGTCTCGCTCGCCCGCAAAATCAACGTTAACGGCGCGAAATTCAACCTTGTCGATATCACGGCAAACGTAGGCGAATCGTTCAATCTGCCCACGGTTGAAAATCTTATCGACAAAGACTCCGTCGGCGGCAACTACAAAGAAATCGCAAAAGACTTTGTCATCGTTTATCGCGTCAGCGACGCCAGTTACAAGGTCGTGAATAACGCTGCGGGACTTGTGGGCGAAGGCAGATATCCTTACAGAGTCGTTCATAAAGGACTTATCAAGGGCGGCGCCTGGACGGTCGACAGCAGTGCGGAATCCGAAAGATATACCCGTGCCGTGTCGGCGGACGGCATAATCGAAGCGACGATTTCCATCACCGAAAACGAACTTAACTCGGTATGGGGCGGCGACGTTAACGTTCCCGACGATAAAGTTCTGGAAGATAACGGCATCGGCACGATCTCGGGCAGCTGGACGCAGGCTGACAGCGGATACACCGTTTACTTCTGCATACTCGACAGAAACAACGCCGCAAGCCGCGATAACTTCACCAACGGTTTAAGACAAAATAAGGAAATCTTTGGCAAAGAGTACGTAGCTGGCAAGGTCTACTTCCTGTCGCTCAGCGAATATAAGAACAAAAGCGTCCTTATGAACGCCGACAAACAGCCCAGACTTATGAGCCCCGCAACCGTAACGATGAACGTCAGCGCAAACGGCGCGAAACTCATCAGATACAACAACGGCGAATGGACGGAAGTAAACTACGTCGATAACGGCGACGGCACCGTAACGTTTGAAACCGATAAGCTCGGCTACTTCATCTTTGCAGAAGACTACGTCGCGCCCAAAGCGAAAACAAACACGCTGGCAATCGGCATCGGCGCAGGCGTGGGCGGCGCGGCAGTGCTTATGGCAATCATCGTGGTTACGTTGGTCGTCATTAAGAGAAAACGCGCATAATCGTTAAACAAACGCACGCGACGGCGTGCCGTTTCCAAAATATAAAATATTTTATAAGGAGAAGAAAAATGAACAAATATGCAGGTACAAAAACCGAAAAGAACCTCGAAACGGCTTTTTCGGGCGAATCACAGGCAAGAAACAAGTATACTTACTTTGCGTCGGTTGCGAAAAAAGAGGGCTATGAACAAATCGCGTCCCTGTTTCTGAAAACCGCCGACAACGAAAAAGAACACGCCAAACTTTGGTTCAAGGAACTTAACGGCATCGGAAACACAACGGAAAACCTTGTTGCCGCGGCGGCGGGCGAAAACTACGAATGGACGGATATGTATGCGGGCTTTGCAAAAACAGCCGAAGAAGAAGGCTTCCACGAACTTGCGGCGAAATTCAGACTTGTCGCGGCGATCGAGAAACACCACGAAGAAAGATATCGCGCGCTGTTGAAAAATATCGAAACGGCGGAAGTTTTCAAAAAATCCACGGTGAAAGTATGGGAATGCAGAAACTGCGGCCATATCGTCGTCGGAGAGTGCGCGCCCGAGGTTTGCCCGACGTGTAATCATCCCCAAAGTTATTTTGAAATATCCGCGGACAACTATTGATTGTCGCAAAACCCAAGGACAATCGTTTTCAAAGCGT
>ULVA01028722.1_pt1 | contig 10381 bp, 7 predicted proteins | sample 1958811 | NCBI WGS metagenome assembly ULVA01 (sample SAMEA4835768, study PRJEB28245) | human gut metagenome | biome: gut microbiome; material: fecal sample | place: Denmark | collected 2008
ATGATACCGACCTGGTATACTCATTTAAGAGCAGCAATATTAAGTTTTATCCGGAAGAAATTATTCCATGGACTTTAGATGGTGAGTTTGGGGGAGACCATAAGGAAGTGGAAATAAGAAATATGCACCAGGCTTTGGAGATTATGGTCAAGAATAAAGAAACATCTGTAAAATGATTGTTATATTTTTAACTTTATTTTTGGAAAAAGCCATGGTACAATGAAAAAAAAAACAATGGAGGAATCAAAATGTTAGTATCAGCAACAGAAATGTTAAAAAAAGCAAAAGCTGGTCATTATGCAGTAGGCCAGTTCAATATCAACAACCTTGAGTGGACAAAATCAATACTGTTAACTGCAGAAGAATTAAAATCCCCTGTAATTCTTGGTGTATCTGAAGGTGCAGGAAAATATATGACAGGTTTTAAGACCGTTGCAGCTATGGTAAAAGCTATGCATGAAGAACTTGGAATCACAGTTCCTGTAGCACTTCACTTAGATCATGGAACATACGAAGGATGTTATAAATGTATCAAAGCTGGATTTACATCTATCATGTTTGATGGCTCTCATTATCCATTTGAAGAGAACCTTGCTAAGTCTACAGAGCTTGTAAATGTAGCTCATCAGCTTGGACTTTCTATCGAGTGCGAGGTTGGTTCCATCGGTGGAGAAGAAGACGGAGTAGTTGGAATGGGCGAGTGCGCAGATCCTAACGAGTGTAAGACAATCGCTGATCTTGGTGTAGATATGCTTGCAGCAGGTATCGGTAATATCCACGGAAAATATCCGGCAAACTGGAAAGGACTTTCCTTCGAGACCCTGGACGCTATCCAGCAGAAGACAGGAACTATGCCATTAGTACTTCACGGTGGTACTGGAATTCCTGCAGATATGATTAAGAAAGCTATCTCTCTTGGCGTATCTAAGATTAATGTAAATACAGAGTGTCAGTTATCTTTCGCAGATGCTACACGTAAATATATCGAAGCTGGTAAGGACTTAGAGGGCAAAGGATTTGACCCACGTAAATTATTAGCTCCGGGTGCAGAAGCAATCAAAGCTACTGTAAAAGAAAAAATGGAATTATTTGGTTCTGTTGGAAAAGCAGAATAAGAATGATTTTTATCTATCCAAAGGCAAAAAATTTTAACCGAAGGAATGAATAAAATAATGAAAAACAAAGACCTTGTAGAGCGGGAAAACCGTTCTATGAGGTCTTTTTTTGAAAATAGAAAATTTTTAAATCCGTTTATTTATCAGTATGATATAGCAGAGTTCTATTCAATTAAGGTTCGATGAAGAAAACTTTTGTCATCTACTGGGAATTGAATCCATTGTGAAGTATTCAGTTTCAAAAAAACTTTTGATAGGTTTTATAATATAGGTTAAAAATATAAGAGATGCTAAGTAAAATAGTATCGATAAAATATAGTGGGCGCGCTATAATATTTTTATAAGGTCAGATTTTCTGCATTTCAAGGCAGAGTATTTTATTTCTAAAGAGTAAAATTTACTAGCCTATGGAGTGACAAAATTGAGCGAAAACAAAGACCTTGTAGGGCGGCAGGAACTGCTCTATGAGGTCTTTTTCTTTTACGCGAGTAGCGAGAAAAATCGCATGCTTGCATGCAGATTTGACGAGCACCGCGATAACTCGAGAAACTCGCAAAGCGTGTTTCTCGTGGTTCGCAGGCAAAACAGGGAGGAAGCAAATAGATGAGATATCTGGTTGGAACAGATAATAATACTTGGAGACTGCCGGATGCAATTCAGGCAGCGGCTGCGGGGGATACCATTGAGTTTCAGGCAGGCTATTCGCCGGTGGTGGATGGCATTGCCATAAGCAAAGACCTTCATTTTGAAGGAAAAGTTACATTGGCAGAGGGTGGAAATCAGAACTTTACCAATGTAATTACAGGAAAATTTAATATCAATCAACAGGCAAATGTAACATTTGAAAATATCTGGATTTGTTATGGAGTGGAAAGAACCAATATCATTAACTGCAAAGAGCAGGCAGAAGTCAGCCTGATAAACTGCGTGCTGGAAAATTCACAGACGGATGGTGAGGTATATCCGCTGATTTATGCAGAGAATGAATCAAAGGTGGTTTTGAAAAACACTACCATCATGGAAAATCCGAAATTGTATATAAAAAGCTATATCGAAAACAGTGAGCTGGAACTGGATAACTGCGTTTTCCAGGACTGTAAGCTGATTATAGACAATGTAGATTTTAAAGTGAATAACAGTACCCTTCAGACAGGGGATGGAAATGCCATAAATGCAGCAGGCTGTAATGTAGAAATTGTAAACAGTACCATTAAGGGCTGTGACAAGGACAAAGAATATCCGGCAGTATGGCTGGATAAAAGTACAGCAAGCATTGTATCATCCCGTATCCTGCAACCGGGATTTAGTGCAGCCATATGTGTGAAGAGTGGTTCCGGCTTACATTCTGAGGGAAATGAATTTACTTCTATAAAAGTGGAGGATGCAAAAGCTACCTTTAAGAATACGGTGATTCGTGAAGGAGCTATGATACAGGATGAATCAGCAGCATGCATTCTTGGAGAATGGAATATTTTAGGTGAGAGTGAAGACAAGATTGACTTTGGCATCATGAATCGTTCCGTAGTATATGGAGACACTCTTACCTTAAATCATGTGAATTCACCGAATATCAGAATGACAGAGGATTCCATTTTTAGTGTGAAGGAACTGAAACATAATGGTGGAGAAGTAAGTGAACTGAATATTGAGGCAGAAGAGGGCTGCAAGACTTATTATCCAAAGAATGGCAGAGCATCCGGAAATGCCGGCAATGGCAGTGAAGATTCTGATAAGCCACAGGTAAGTGCAAGAGAGCAGTTGAATCAGTTAATCGGACTTGGCAGCGTCAAGAAAGAGATTGATAAAATGCTTCGTATGGTGGAATTCAACCAGCAGCGCATTGCAAAAGGATTAGAGCCGCAGGAGCAGTCTTATCATTCCGTATTCCTTGGAAATCCGGGAACCGGAAAGACAACGGTAGCCCGTATTGTAGGTGAGGTTCTTTATCAGAAGGGAATTATCAGCCAGAAGAAATTTATTGAGGTATCAAGAAGCGATCTGGTGGCAGGCTATATCGGTCAGACAGCCAAGAAGACAAGAGAAGTTTTAGAGTCAGCATTGGGTGGCGTCCTTTTCATTGACGAGGCATATTCCCTGAGTCAGGGCAGCGAAAATGATTTTGGTAAGGAAGCCATCGATGAGATTTTAAAATTTATGGAAGACCACAGAAAAGATATGGTTATTATCTTTGCCGGATATACGAAGGAAATGTCTGAGTTCTTACAGATGAACTCCGGTCTTGCCAGCCGTATTCCGCATACCTTTGATTTTGAGGATTATACACCGGATGAAATTGTGAAGATTGGACTTCTTGGTTTACATAACGCAGCATATGAAGTGGATGAAGCAGCTTATGCAGATTTGGTAAAGAATAACTACAGTCTGACTTCAGATCACAGCAACGGACGCTGGGTAAGGAACTTAAATGAAGAGCTTATCATGGTGATGTCAGAACGGGTTGCCCATGCCGAGGACGCGGATATTAACCAGATTCTGCAGGAGGATCTGGATGCTGTCCGCGCTGGAAACCACGGAATGCGTACATTAAAAAGCACAGAAGAGGGTACGGAAAAAGTAGTTGCAGATGAGAATGGGTATGCAGTACCGCCTGGCAGCAACTGATTTCGAAACCGGCGATTGATAAAATCGACAAAAAATGTATATTATTTTGCACAAATTTGTAGAATGTATCAAAAATAAAAAAAATATAAACTTTGACTTGATTTTTTAGAAAGTTTCATGTATTTTAGATATAGCAGATGAAATGTGCGTGACGAACAAGGGTGTTCCAAAGGAATTGGAATGCCCTTTTTTCTATATCTGGGGAATTACCGGAGGAGAGAAGTCATACATTGATTGCAGAAAATAAAAATCATATTTCTCAGGGGATTTATGGTGAGAGGCAGAAAGGATGTATAGTATGAGTGAGACAGAATATTTCAATGTAGCAGATATTTTCGGCGAGAACGTATTCAATGATGCAGTAATGCAGGAACGTCTTCCGAAAAAGACCTACAAAAAGTTAAGAGAAGTAATCGAAGAGGGAAAAGAATTAGATCCCGAGACAGCAGACGTAGTGGCACATGAGATGAAAGAGTGGGCAATCGAAAAAGGAGCTACCCATTATACACACTGGTTCCAGCCATTAACAGGAGTAACCGCTGAGAAACATGATTCCTTTATTACAGCACCAATGCCAAACGGTAAAGTTTTAATGAGCTTTTCCGGTAAGGAATTAATCAAAGGTGAGCCAGACGCATCTTCTTTCCCATCCGGTGGATTAAGAGCAACCTTTGAGGCAAGAGGATATACAGCATGGGATTGTACTTCACCGGCATTCGTAAGACAGGATGCAGCAGGAGCAACTCTTTGCATTCCTACCGCTTTCTGCTCTTACACAGGAGAAGCATTAGACCAGAAGACACCGTTACTTCGTTCTATGGAAGCGATTAATACCCAGTCTCTTCGTCTTTTAAAATTATTTGGAAATACAACATCTAAGAAAGTAACTCCTTCCGTTGGACCGGAGCAGGAATATTTCATCGTAGACAGAGAAAAATATTTAAAGAGAAAAGATTTAATCTTTACCGGACGTACCTTATTTGGAGCAATGCCTCCAAAAGGACAGGAAATGGATGACCATTACTTCGGAATCATCCGTGAGAGAATTGCAGCATACATGAGAGATGTAAATAAAGAATTATGGAAACTTGGTGTATCTGCAAAGACACAGCATAACGAAGTTGCTCCTGCACAGCATGAGTTAGCTCCAATCTACTCCGAAGCAAACGTAGCAGTAGACCACAACCAGTTAGTGATGGAAACCTTAAAGAAGGTTGCCGGTCGTCATGGTTTACAGTGTCTGCTTCATGAGAAGCCATTTGCAGGTGTCAATGGTTCTGGAAAACATAACAACTGGTCTATCACAACAGATGATGGAATTAACTTATTAGAGCCGGGCAAAACACCTCATGAGAACGTACAGTTCTTATTAGTGCTTACCTGTATCTTAAAAGCAGTAGATAAACATGCAGATCTGCTTCGTGAATCTGCAGCAGACGTTGGAAACGACCACAGATTAGGCGCAAACGAGGCACCTCCAGCAATCGTTTCTATCTATCTTGGAGAACAGTTACAGGATGTATTATCACAGCTTATCTGCACCGGAGAAGCTACACACAGTTTAGCTGGTTCTAAATTAGAGACTGGTGTTAAGACATTGCCTGACTTCATGAAAGATGCAACAGACCGTAACAGAACTTCACCATTTGCATTTACCGGAAATAAATTCGAGTTCCGTATGGTTGGTTCTCAGGATTCCATCGCACAGCCTAACGTTGTATTGAATACAATCGTAGCAGAAGCATTTTCTGAGGCGTGTGATGAACTGGAAAAAGCAGACGATTTCGATATGGCAGTACATGATCTGATTAAGAAATATGCAACTGAGCATCAGAGAATTGTATTCAACGGAAACGGATATTCTGATGAATGGGTAGAGGAAGCAGAGCGTCGTGGACTTCCAAACATCAAGTCCATGGTAGATGCAATCCCGGCACTGAATACAGAAAAAGCAGTTTCTTTATTCGAGCGTTTTGGTGTATTTACCAAAGCGGAGCTGGATTCCCGTGTAGAAATCGAATATGAGACCTACGCAAAAGAGATTAACATCGAAGCAAAAGCTATGATTGATATTGCAGGAAAACAGATTATCCCGGCAGTTATCAAATATACAACAGAGCTTGCAACTTCTGCAGCAGCTGTAAAATCTGTATGTGATGCAGACATCAGTGTTCAGACAGAATTACTGGCAGAAGTATCTGACCTCTTATCTGAGACCAAGGTTGCTTTGGCAAAACTGGAAGAAGTAACAGAAAAAGGTGGAACAATGGAAGAGGGAAGAAATCAGGCTGTATATTACAGAGATGTTGTAAAAACAGCAATGGATGCATTAAGAGCTCCGGTTGACAAGTTAGAGATGCTTGTTGACAAAGATATATGGCCAATGCCATCTTATGGAGATTTAATCTTCGAAGTATAAGAAAGAACTTTAATTGCAGGGCATTCTCCTTAGAACAGGCGGAAAAAAGAGGCATAAAAGGGAGGATGCCAGGCAACTTAAGTTACCTGGCAGATTATGAAAAAGAATATTTAAAGTAATGTTTTTCTTTTGCTTATGACTATACTATATCAGCCTAATTTGAAAAAAGCGTGTTGATAAAGTGAATCATCTTTGAATGCCAGGTGAATAAATTGTGAACAATAATAAGAAGGAGGACGAGATAATATGAAAAAGCTGGAAATTATTATCAAACCGGAAAAGCTTGAAGACTTGAAAGCAGTCTTAGAAAGCAGTGAAGTCAATGGTTTAAACATTGTAAACAGCATGGGATATGGTAATCAGAAGGGTATTATCAAGAATTACCGTGGAGCATCTTATAATGTAACATTACTTCCGAAAATCAAAGTAGAGACCGTTGTCTCGGATGAAGTTGCACCAGGATTAATTGATAAGGTAGTAGATGAGATTAATACCGGTAACTTTGGTGATGGTAAAATCTTTGTGTATGATGTAGAAGATGCCGTTCGTATCCGTACCGGTGAACATGGTGACAAAGCATTATAAAAGATGCAAAGAGGAGTAAGGCGCAGATAGGAAACTGTCTTGTGGATATTGAAAAATGAATATCGCAAATAAATATTATCGAAGGAGATAAGCAGACAAGGAGAGAGCCTTGTTTGATATCTCTATTTTTTTTACTTTAATATTTATTTTGGTAAAGGAGGAAATGATTATGGATATGAGTGTTTGGTTCCTGATGGGAGCAGCGTTAGTATTTTTTATGCAATGTGGATTTGCAATGGTAGAGGCTGGTTTTACCAGATCAAAAAATACAGGTAATATTACAATGAAGAACCTGATGGATTTCTGTATTGGTACCGTTGCATTTTATTTATTAGGATATAATATTCTTTGTGGTGATGGAAAATTTGTGGGATGGGGTTTAAACCCATTGAAGAATTTTGGAACAACAGACTGGTCCAATTTCGTATTTAACCTGGTATTCTGTGCAACAGCTGCAACAATTGTATCTGGAGCAATGGCAGAGCGTACCAAGTTCATTACATATTGTATTTACAGTTTTGTAATCAGCCTGATTGTATATCCGGTAGAAGCACACTGGGTATGGGGCGGAACTCCATGGCTTACAGACCTTGGATTTACAGATTTCGCAGGTTCTGCATGTATTCATATGGTAGGTGGAATTACCGCATTTATCGGAGCCGCTTTATTAGGACCTCGTATTGGTAAATATGACAAAGATGGTAAATCAAGACCTATTATGGGTCACAACATTTTAATTGGTGCTTTGGGAGTATTTATTCTCTGGTTTGGCTGGTATGGATTTAATGGTGCAGCAGCAACTGATACCTTACAGCTTTCACAGATTTTTGCAACAACAACCATTGCACCGGCAGCAGCAACTGTTACAGCAATGATTTATACCTGGATTAAGAATGGTAAACCGGATGTGTCCATGTCCTTAAATGGTTCCCTGGCAGGTCTGGTAGCAATTACAGCAGGATGTGCAAATGTTGATGCAGTAGGTGCATTCGTTATCGGTGGTTTAGCTGGTATCCTTTGTACCATGTCAGTATACTTTGTAGAAGACAAATTAAAAGTAGATGACCCGGTTGGCGCTGTATCCGTACACGGTGTCTGTGGTCTTTTTGGAACATTGATGGTAGGTCTCTTCGATTATACAGATGGCCTCTTCTATGGTGGCGGAGTTCATCATCTGGCTATTCAGGCACTTGGTGTCGTATGTATCGCAGGCTGGGTAATTATAACCATGAGCATTGTATTTATCGTATTAAAGAAGACAATTGGTCTTAGAGTATCAAAAGAAGAAGAGTTAGAAGGTCTGGATTCTACTGAGCATGGCTTAGAGTCAGCTTACCCGGATTTTGTAACAAGAGAACTTCACTAATCATGTACTAATCTAATTGTGATTAGGTTAGTAATTATCTAATCCCCTTAGTAGTATATACATCAACAACGAAAGTCCTGGCGTATGTCAGGGCTTTTGTTGTTGTCTGTGCCCGGCATCAGATAGAAAAATTAGAAGCTGCCTTTGGCAGCTTCTATAGGTGTCTGATTATAGAATAATGATTTGGTTAATTCGTAGTGTTTCCATCAGAGCCGGTACCGGAACTTCCACCGCCGGTTCCTGTACCACCACCGGTTCCTGTATTGCCGCCGGTTCCTGTACCACCACCGGTTCCTGTATTGCTGCCGGTTCCTGTACCACCATTGGTTCCGGTATCACCACCGGTATTTGTACTGGTTCCGGTTCCGGTATTACCATGATCTGGTGTAGTATTATCCCCACCACCGGTAAGACTTCCACTGGTTGGATTAGAGGTATCTGTTGTATTAGTAGATGGGGTGGAAGGCTGTGTAACGGAACTTGAAGTGTGTACGTTACAGGTGCTGTTGGATAATTCATCTGTCATAAGATATGGAGAATCATCCGTACCTTCAGAACCGCCAACGATATAGATACCGGCCTGTTTTGTTTCTTCCGGACAATATTCATTTGCAAGCATTCCGGAGGAAGTACAGATTGTTGCACTGACATGATGGTCACATACTTCTGTTGGAACTGTGCCGGTTGCAAAATATTCTGTTTCAACCATGCTGCCACGCGGATCACAGTCACATAAACCTTCTACGGCAAGTTTTCCGGATTTCTTACATACGACAGCAGAAGTAATTCCGCTTGGCATAGTAAAGTCTTTATATTCCAGATTTTCATGAACACGGGACATAACTGCTTTCCAGATTAACTTTGGATATCTGGTGCTGGAAAGTTCGCTGTTATCATCATATCCGCCCCATACACCACAGGTATAATATGGTGTGTATCCTATGAAAAGAGCATCGCGGTCAGAGGTTGTAGTACCTGTTTTACCGGCAATCGGCATAGAACCGAAGTTAACGATTGTACCGGTACCGGAGGTCACAACATCTTCCATGGCATTGGTTAAGAGCCATGCAGTGGTGTCCTTTAATACAGTATGGGTCTGCGGAGTATTGTCAATTAAAACATTTCCGTCATGGTCTAAAATCTTGGTATAGAATCTTGGTTTGGTATAAGTACCGCCATTTGCAACGGTTGCATAGGCGGCAGTTAATTCTAAGTTGGTAACACCTTTATAGATACCTCCAAGGCAGAGAGCCTGATTATTATCATGTTCAGCATCTAAGGTGGTAAATCCAAAATTCTGTAAATAACTGTAACCTAAATCGGTACTGATATCGGTGAGGGTCTTAACTGTTACAATATTGATGGAGTGGCAGATTGCTTCTCTTAAAGTAGTAAATCCGCGATACTGGCCATCGTAGTTACGAAGAGAACGTCCATTGGTATAAGAATAAGGAGCATCATCTTCTACAGAAGCTAAGGTCATTCCGCCACTGTCAAGAGCAGGTGCATAAGCAGCTAAAATCTTGAAGGTGGAACCCGGCTGTCTGGTGGTATCAGAAGCCCGGTTTAAGGTTTTGTTTGCGGTTTTATCACCACGGCCACCAACTAATGCTTTCACTTCACCGGTAGCCTGATCCATCAGTGTAAGGGAAGCCTGTGGCTGAATCGTAAAGGTAACGGATTCGCCGCTGCCCGGGATGGTATCTCCCTCTTCCATAATATCTGCTTTATACTGGTCAATGGCAGCCTGGGCATCTTCTTTGGAACTGAAGTTGATGTTGTAGCTGTTATTACCGGTTTTTTCACGATAGTAGGTGAGCATGGTCTGTTCACTGTAATTCTGCAGTGTACCATCGGCTTTCTGGATGGAAAGACGGTAGGAGAAAGAATATTCCACCTGACCATTGTAGTTATCTAAGTTATTGACTTCCTCATCACAAATCTGCTGGAGATTAGTATTCTGGGTGGAGTAAATGGTAAGACCACCACCATAGAGTGCATTGAAAGCCTGTGTCTCGGTATAACCTAATTCATTGATTAAGTCATCCATTACCTGGTCGGTAAGGGTATCCACAAAGTAGGAGTTGACATTTGCAGTAGAAGAAGTGCTGTTATCTACAATCTGAATACGGTCGTAGACATTATCTTCTAACGCTTCGTCGTGTTCTTCCTGCGAAATATAACCCTGGTCTAACATATTGTCTAAGACCTCTTTACGGCGGGATGCGTTGTTGTCTGGGTTAGTAATCGGATTATACTTTGTCGGACTCTTGG
>ULVA01049039.1_pt1 | contig 10370 bp, 10 predicted proteins | sample 1958811 | NCBI WGS metagenome assembly ULVA01 (sample SAMEA4835768, study PRJEB28245) | human gut metagenome | biome: gut microbiome; material: fecal sample | place: Denmark | collected 2008
AACTGATTTGAATAAAGCTGAAATGAAAAACCAACAAAGATCGGATGCTAAGCTTCTGCATCCGATCTACTGTATCTGCTCAATTATCTGAGCATACTCTTCGGATTCAACGCTTATCACGCTGTTGTTGCGGGTAGGCATATTCGCCAGGCCGTTTGTCCTGAAAAACAAATATGTTTCTCCTACCTGCAAGCCTTGCGGCACAAGCATTCTTATTTCGTTTTCTTCCGCGGGCCCCGTGGGGCTTTTTTCTGCGGTCCCCTTGAATACCTTGTTTACCGTGACGGCGGCACTGCCTCCCGAATATGGCGAAGAATAGGACAACTCCTTGACCGTGGCGGTGAATATGGCTTCGCTTTCGGCTATCAGCTTGTCGTACGGCAATTCGTCTGTAACGGTCGGCACGGTATTTTCGCGCATGGACAATTTTGTTGCAGCATCGATCAATTCATCTTCGCTCATGCCGGTCATACCGAACCTATCGGGCGCAATAACTTTGCCGGACTGTATTTCAAATATCGATTCGCGGTCAACCAGCAGCGTCAGCGGCATAGGCCAGAAGACTTTATCATTGTTATAGGTGAACAGGCAGTACCTGCCACCCTCTTCCATCAGCCCTACTACTCCGTATATGCTTACGGAGTCCACATCCTGCCCGCATAAGACCTTAAGATCCTTTATGTGGAAAAAGCTGTGGAGGTCATCGGCTTGTTCCACGCTATCAACTGTACCGATGATGACGTTATCCGCATTTTCGGATAGCTGTTCAAGCGTGGTATACTCGTAATCGTATTGGGGAACGGAAGGCGCAAGCCCCGGGTTGTTGTTTGCACATGCACTTATAATCGTGAGCAGCGTGCAAACGAGCAAAATCATCAATGATTTTTTCATACACATGTCTCCTCTCGGTTAAAATTGTGAGTCCAAAACTGTTTCCTGAGTTACTGTTAACAATGTATAATACTACCTAAGCCCTAATACCACCTCCATATGACATTGAACACAAAAACCAGACGTCTTAACGATTACAACACAAGCAATTGCTTAATTATAAGATAACATAATTTACTATTAAAAACAAGTTGAAACTTTATTAAAATAATTAAGAAGATATTAATAAATAAAAACAAATGTTGTAACATGCCTTGTGCCGGTGTGCGGCAGCGTGGATCCGCTCAGCTGTGCACTGCTTACAAAAATGCCCGTGTGGATATTCCATGGGGAGCTTGACCGCGGCATGGGCTTCAGCGTTATTCAGGCGCATGAAATGATAAACCGCTGCGGCGGCAGCAGCAAGCTGACCCTGCTCAGCGGGCAGGGCCATGAAATACGCTGGATATACCACAGCGACAGATTCGATATTATAAACTGGATGCTTGCTCGGTAATTATACGGATTTACGGCCGCCGTATTATCCGCCCGGCTTTAGCGCCGGTGAATACGGCGTTTTCCGCCGCTGTTTTTCCGCCGACTATAACATAATTAAGCCCTTCGCAGCGGGTGCGGAATGCGCCGTAATCTGCACGGTCTATAATCTTGTCCGCGTCGAAAAGCACCATGTCCGCATCATAGCCCTTTACTATAAGGCCCTTGTCTTTAAACCCATACACCTGCGCGGGCAGTGAGGTCATGCGCCGTATGGCTTCCGGCAGGGTGATATACTGCTTTTCGCGAACGTAGCGGCCGAGCACGCGCGGGAACGTGCCTATCGAACGCGGGTGGCAGCCGCCGCAACCGGGGTACCACATGCCGTCCGTGCCCACCATAGTGCGGCGGTATTGCATAACGCGCTTCAGATCGTCCTCGCTCATGGTATGGTATATGCCGCCGGTGAGCAGCTTATCGTCGCGCAGAATATCGCATTGCAGCTCGTATGGATCAATGTTCAGCTCATCCGCTATGTCGTTGAGCATTCTGCCGTTGTATTCTGGGTGCGCGGGGGAGGAGCCTATCATGGTGTACTTAAAGCGCTCCTTGGGCGTTAACGCGCCGAGTATAAGCGGACGCAGCTCGTTTCGCCCCTGCGCGGAGGACAGCATGGCGATAAGCTTATCCGTGCCGAGCGTGAACATATCGTCCGGAATGTTTGTGGAAAGGCCGGTGGCGGAGGCGGTGTATGGATATTGATCCGTAAAAACGTCGTAACCTTCGGCGTTTATTTTTTGTATCAGTTCAAGCGTTTTGGCGGTTTTGCCCCAGTTTGCGCTGCCGCCGGTCGCCTTGTGGTGCGATATTACGCAGCGCACTCCGCTTGCGCGCACAACGCCGAGCATTTCTTCCACCGCTTCTATAAGCCCGCTGCTTTCCGAGCGCACATGCACGGTCATAACGCCGCCGTTTTGCGCAACCACCTTGCAAAGCTCGCTCATTTCTTCCGCATCGCAATACGATCCCGGCGGATATATAAGCCCGAACGATATGCCGAACGCTCCGCCGTCCATGGCCTGCTGAACAAGGGCCTTCATCTGCTCTGTCTCATATGCCGTTGGCTTGCGGTTTTCAAAGCCCATTACCGCCGCGCGAATCATGCCGTGGCCAACAAGGAACGCCATGTTTGTGCCGAGCGGCTTATCAATATGGTCAAGATAGCCGCCGAATGTGAAGCGGTTTTCAACGGGGGATGGAAGCGCGCCGCCCTTGAGGGAGCTTATTATGCGAAGGGCGTCATCTATATGCCGCGGCGAAACCGGGGCGGCGGAATCGCCGCACATGCCGGTTATCTGCGTGGTTATGCCCTGCTCCACGGCGCAAATGCATTCGGGGTATTCTTCAACTATAACGTCCTGATGGCTGTGCGCGTCTATAAAGCCGGGCGCAAGCGTGAGCCCGGAGGCATCTATAACGCTTTCGGCTTGGGCATTTATTGCCTGCGCCATGGCTGCTATTTTGCCGCCTGATATGCCTATGTCGCTATGAAAGCCTTCCGCTCCGGTACCATCCAGCACATATGCGTTCTTTATCAGCAGATCATACATTTTTCAGTTCCTCCGTTTCAGTTCATGTCGGGTCGCTTTTCGGGCGCCATTCTGTATCCAACGCCTACCTCGGTAAATATATACTTGGGCGCGGCGGGGTTTTCCTCTATTTTGCGGCGGATGTTCGCCATGTTCACGCGCAGTATGCGGTTGTTTTCCGCGTCCGCATACGGGCCCCATATGCCGGCAATTATGGTTTGATACGTCAGCACCTTGCCGGATGCGCGGGATATCAGCGCAACTATCTGATATTCTATATTGGTCAGGTGCATATCCTCGCCGTTTTTGAATACGCGCTCAAGCTGATAATCAACCGTAAGCGGGCCGCATATGTAGCGGTATCTTCCAAGGCTTTCGCTTTCCTGACTTATATATGTGTGCCTCAATGCGGAGCGTATGCGTGCCTTTAGCTCCTTTGCGCCGAAGGGCTTGGTAACGTAATCATCCGCGCCGTAATCAAGCGCAAGCACCTTTTCGTTTTCCTGTGCGCGGGCGGAAAGGTACGCCGCGCAGAGCGCATAGCATATGACAAAAAGCGTTGTGTTGGAAAACAGCGGCGTTGTGCGCGGCGGGGACGGCGGCGTTGCGATAAGCAAAAGCACCGCCGCGGCACATGCATAATAATGCAGTAAACAGTAATCCTTTTCCATATACATTCTACTATACATGGCTACCGAAGAAAAGCACGCGAATGCTAAGAAATGCGCTAAGAAACGCCTGCCTGCCTTGACACAGGGGCTTATGTTTATTATTTTTTTATTAAAGCAAATGGATGAGCAATGAGGACACGGCCAAGCTTGTTTCCCCCACGATAAAGCAAACCAACTATTCCTTCTATTTCGGCTTTAATTTTGAACCTATGTTTGATGAGCAATATGAACCGGATAACTGGCGCATAGCCGTAAACAACGAGAACTTCCGCAAATCCATTTATCACGGCCTTGACCGCATAAGGGCGCTGCAGGTCGAATTCCCCAATAATGCCAACGACATGGTGAGCAATTCCATAACCCCCAGCGGCTTTGCACGCAATGGTGATACCCTACAGGGCCTCAGGCGGCATATACAACGGCACCAAGCTGAATCCGTTTGAAGGCACATACACCAGCTGCGGCTGGAGTTATCTGCGCTATAAGGGGCAGTATGTGTACGAGACCGCGATGAGCGGAGACATGTTCTCCTCCCAGCTGGCTTCCTGGGAAGCGGCGCGCGGAGAATGACTCAGATAAGCTTATTATCCGCCCGATAAGGGAGTGGATAATGTAGAGCCTCTAAGAATGGCCCTGCCATGCCGGCACGGCGGGGCCGTTCGCATTTTATACGGCTGCCGGTATGCTGAAGGAGGAACGCTGAATGCTCCAATACATGTGCAAACGCCTGCTCAGGTCGCTGGTAACGCTTCTCATAATCGTTGTGGTTATATTTTCTTTGCTGCGTTTAATGCCCGAGGAAGGCTACTTTGATAATTATGACAAGCTCACCCCGAGCGAAATAGAGAATAAGCTTACGCTGATGGGCCTTAGGGATGCGCTGCCAATAAGGGAAGAAACGGGCGCAAGCTATGCATCGGAACACGATGGCTTTATGCATGCCTGCGGACACGCTGCGCATGGCGTCTATTGACAGGTTTACGATCCGCGTAACCGGCGCGGGCTGCCACGGCTCAACGCCGGAAAAGGGAACGGATCCGATAAATGCTGCGGCGCATATAATAACGGCGCTTCAGGCCATAAATTCGCGCGAGTTCAATGCGTGCGCACCGATAGTTGTTACAATAGGCAGCATACACGGCGGCAGCCAGTATAACATAATACCGGACTGCGTGGAGATGGAAGGCACGATACGCAGCGTGGATAACGGCGTAAGGATGGCCGTTGCGCAAAGGGTAGAGCAGATAGCGGCGGCGCAGGCGGCGGTTTTCGGCGCGGATGCGCAATGCATAATAGATTGGGGCGCACCGCCTGTTATAAACGATGAAAGCATGGCCCGCCTTGCCGCGGAGGCCGCAAAGGAAATAACGGGGGAGGAACGCACCGTTACACACCTTGTCGCGCCGAACATGGGCGGGGAGGATTTTGCATACTATCTTGAAAAACTGCCGGGAGCGTATCTTTTTCTAAGCTCCGCAAACGGGGCGAAAAACTGCGCCTTTGCGCACCACAATTCCCGCTTTAACGTGGATGAGGATGTGCTGCACATGGGTGCGGCGCTGTATGTGAACATTACCGAACGCTTCCTTAATAATAATTGATATCATAACCTGATATACATTCATTCATCACACAACCCAAAAAGCTCCCTTCACGGGAGCTTTTTGGCTGGTTTATGGAAAAAGAGGAGGAGTGTGCACAAGGTTTAGAGCATTTCGAGGAATGCTTCAAGACGGGTGGAAAGCTGGCCAGAGTCGCTTTGGGAATAGTCCGTTTCAAGGGCTATGTAGTGTATGCCAAGCTTTTCCATCTCGCGGCGGATAAAGTGCGTTTCTATCGTGTACGGCGTGCAGGACTGAAGGTCTATTTCGACCACGCCGTCTATTTTGTATTCGCTTATGAGCTGCTTGAGCAGCTCCACGCGCACGGAATTCGGCGTCATTACCGCGCAGCCTATGCTAAGATAACGCTTGGCAATGGCGGTCATAATGTCGTCCGCTTCGGTATCGACAAGCTGATACGCGGCCTTTATGCCCGTGCAGTTTTCAAAGCATACTACCGCGCCGCCGTTTTCCTCAATGGTTTTTACGGTTTTGTTCATAACGCCGCCTATTGGGCAGCCGGTTATGAGTATGCGCTTATCGACCTCGCTTACCGGGCGCGCGCCGGAAGCGTATGCGGCAGCAACATCGTTATAAAGGTTTGTAAGCATCGCCACGCGGTCGGCAGGATCGAATATGAAGCCCGCCCCGTCAAGCGCGGTGTAAAGATTAAGCCCCTTTGCCATGGGCGGAACATTCTTTTGCACTTCCATCAGCCGTATGCGGGCGCGGCGCTCTTCGTTGCGCTGAACGGCAGCCCTGCGGAGCGCATCGTCCGTTATGGCAGCGCCGAACTTAGCTTCAAGGAAATTTTTGAAGCGGCGCAGCTCCGCCGTCCATTCGTCAAGCGCGTTCTCGCGTTCGCCCTGGGGAAGATGCAGTATATATGTTGGGCGAATCTCGTTGAGCAGCTCATACATTTTCTTTTTGCCGTCGCACGTTGTTTCGCCCACTATTATATCCGAAAAATAGGTATACGGGCATTTGTCCGATACGGCGAAGCCGTAGCTTGATTTTATTAGCGGGCAAAGGCTCTTGGGCAGGTGCGCTTCCGCCGCGGGAATGGTTTCCCCGCTCATGCCGCAAAGGCTCACGGGCGTGAACCCCGCCGCATCGAGTATTTCAAGCGGCGTAAAAGTGCAGAACACGCCGGCGACCTTGCCGCCGTTGTCCTTTATGTTTTTTACCTTCAAAAAGCCCTTTTGGCGCGCTTCGCCAAATTCTTCAAACTGCTTGGGCAGCTCCCTTGCCATAACGCTTACCCCGCGTGCGGATTATTTACAATATTATTTTAACACTGCCGTATGCGCTTGGCAAAGCGATTAAAACAATACAATACCGATTATTATCTAAAAAATGAATGAATGGCGCCGAGGCTGCGCCCAAAAACCTTTACAAACGCAATGAAATAGGGTATACTGCAACCAAAGCGATGATTGGAACACACGGCCGGGATAAGACCCCATAAGCGAGCTGCAAACGGTGAAAGGCAGCGGGTGCGGATCCGGTACGCATCATCCATGAGCGCGCGTATGAAGGCGGTTTTCCCGCGGATAGTACGCGCCGTTATGCGCACGTTACAGCGCAGGGTGAGATGGGGCATATTTATATGCCAAATCGGGTGGTACCGCGCAAGCACTGCGTCCCGTTATACGGGAGGCGGTTTTTTATTTTATGCAGAACAAGGCGAAAGGAGCTATTGAATGTATACCAAAGTCCCCACATCCCTTAACTTTGTGGACAGGGAGAAGGAGATCCTCCAATTCTGGAAGGAGAACCACATATTTGAAAAAAGCTGCGAGCTGAGAAAGGGCAGGCCCGCCTATACCTTTTACGATGGCCCGCCCACGGCAAACGGCAAGCCGCACATAGGCCACATACTCACCCGCGCCATGAAGGACATTATTCCCCGCTACCGCACCATGAAGGGCTACGACGTGCTGCGCAAGGCCGGCTGGGATACGCACGGGCTGCCGGTTGAACTGGAAGTTGAAAAAATGCTGGGGCTTGACGGCAAAAAACAGATAGAAGCCTACGGCGTGGAGCCGTTCATTGCTAAGTGTAAGGAATCCGTTTGGAAATACAAGACCGAATGGGAACAGATGAGCGACCGCGTGGGTTACTGGGCCGATATGGAGCATCCTTATGTTACATATGAAGATAGCTATATAGAATCCGAATGGTGGGCGCTCAAAACCATATATGAAAAGGGCCTTCTGTACAAGGGCCATAAGGTTGTGCCTTACTGCCCGCGCTGCGGCACCGCGCTTGCCAGCCACGAAGTTGCACAGGGCTATAAGGACGTTAAGGAAATTTCCGCAACGGTAAGGTTCAAGTGCACCGATGAGGACGCAAGCTACCTTGCCTGGACCACCACGCCGTGGACCCTGCCTTCAAACGTTTGCCTGTGCGTAAATGCCAACATAGTATACTGCCGCGCGGAAAAGGACGGCGAAGCGTTCATACTGGCCAAGGATCTTGTTGAAAAGGTGCTGGGCGAGGATGCGAAGATAGTGCGCGAATTTGCGGGTAGCGAGCTTGTTGGCCGCACCTACGAGCCGCTGTTTGAATGCACGGCAAAGGCCGCCGCAAAAACCGGCAAAAAGGGCTTCCGCATAGTTGCGGACGATTACGTTTCCGCGGACGACGGCACGGGCATAGTCCATAACGCCCCTGCCTTCGGTGAGGACGACTATCGCGTTTGCCGCGATAACGACATACCCTTTGTTCAGATGGTGGACGCCCGCGGCAACATGACCGAGGATACCACTTGGGCAGGCACCTTCGTTAAGAAGGCCGACCCGATGATACTGAAGGATTTGAAGGAGAGCGGCGCGCTGTTTGCGGAAATACCGTTTGAGCACAGCTATCCGTTCTGCTGGCGCTGCGATACCCCGCTCATCTATTACGCCCGCGAAAGCTGGTTCATAAAGATGACCGCCGTGCGCGATAAACTTATCGAATACAATCAGCGCATAAACTGGCTGCCCGAGACCATAAAGGACGGCCGCATGGGCAACTTCCTTGAAAACGTTATAGACTGGGGACTCAGCCGCGAACGTTACTGGGGCACTCCGCTGCCGGTTTGGGTATGCGAGGACTGCGGTCATGTTCACGTTGTAGGCAGCCGCAAGGAGCTTTGCGAGCTTGCGCCCGGCACGCCGGAAAACATAGAGCTGCATAAGCCTTACCTTGACCCGATAACGTTCAAGTGCGAAAAGTGCGGCGGCACGATGCGCCGCGAGAAGGCCGTTATAGACTGCTGGTTCGATTCCGGCTCAATGCCCTTTGCGCAGTGGCACTATCCGTTTGAAAATAAGGAGCGGTTTGAGCGCCGCTATCCCGCCAACTACATAAGCGAAGCCATCGACCAGACCCGCGGCTGGTTCTATACCCTGCTTGCAATATCCACCTGCCTGTTCGATGAGCCAAGCTATAAGAACTGCCTTGTGCTGGGCCTTGTTGCGGACAAAGACGGCATAAAGATGAGTAAGCACAAGGGCAACGTTGTTGACCCGTGGAGCGTGCTTGATAAGCAGGGCGCGGACGCCGTGCGCTGGTATTTCTACACAGGCTCCATGCCCTGGCTGCCCAGCCGCTTCAGCGCGGACGCCGTGAGCGAAGCGCAGCGCAAGTTCATGGGCACGCTGTGGAATACATATGCGTTCTATGTGCTCTATGCCGAAATAGACGGCTTCGACCCAACCAAGCACACCCTCAAGCGCGAGAACCTCACCCCCATGGATAAGTGGGTGCTCAGCCGCCTGAATACGCTGATAAAGACAGTTGACAGCAACCTTGACGGACTGCATATAACCGAAGCCGGCCGCGAACTGGCCCGCTTTACGGACGATCTTTCCAATTGGTACGTCCGCCGCTGCCGCGAGCGTTACTGGGGAAGCGGCATGACGGACGACAAGGAAGCCGCGTACATGACGCTTTACACCGTGCTTGCAACCATGAGCGCGCTGTGCGCACCGTTCACACCATTCATGAGCGAAAGCATATACCAGAACATAGTGCGCAGCGTTGATAAGACCGCGCCCGAAAGCATACACCTTTGCGACTTCCCCGTTGCGGATGAAAGCCTGATAGACGCGGAGCTTGAGCGCAGCATGGACGAGGTGCTGGAAATAGTTGTGCTGGGCCGCGCTGCCCGCGCCGCAGCGAACGTGAAAAACCGCCAGCCGCTTGCTCGCATGTTTGTGCAGGGCGGCATGCTCGATGCGCTGTATACTTCCATAATAGCGGACGAGCTGAACGTGAAGACCGTTGAATTCGTAAACGATGCATCCTCCTTTATATCCTACCGCGTGAAGCCGCAGCTTAAGACCCTTGGGCCGCGCTACGGCAAGCTGCTGCCCAAGATAAACGCATATCTTGCGCAGGACGGCATAGGCGACAAGGTAGTTGCCGCGCATAAGGCCGGCAACAGCTATGATTTTGAGCTTGAAGGCACGGCCGTGTCCCTTGCGGAAGCGGATGTGCTGACCGAACCCATACAGAAGGCCGGCTTCGTAAGCCAGACGGAGAAGGAAACCGCCGTTGTGCTGGACACCAATTTGACCGACGAACTGGTGGACGAAGGCTTTGTGCGCGAACTGGTATCCAAGATACAGGTCATGCGCAAGGAGGCGGGCTTTGAGGTTACCGACCGCATAGCGCTGACCTATGCGTGCGTAGGCCGCGCCAAGGATGTGCTCAGCCGCTTCGGCGACGCCATTGCGCAGGATGTTCTGGCCGTGTCCGTAAGCGATGCCGCGCCCGCCGGCTACGTCAAGGAATGGGACGTGAACGGTGAAAAGGTAACGCTGGGCGTAGAAAAGAAATAAACCAAACAAAATGCCGCGCCGAAGGGCTTGCGTATTGACAATTCCCCTTCGGCACGGTATAATCAACTGTACGTCCGGAAATATCCGCGCGCACATATCTCTCCGTAGCTCAGCAGGATAGAGCGTTCGCCTCCTAAGCGAAAGGCCGCGCGTTCGAATCGCGCCGGGGAGGCCAAAAGCCCCGAAAGCCTCGGCTTTCGGAGCTTTTCTTTTATACTTAATCACGGCATGAAAATGGCATCTTAAAAACGTTCTACCACACGCACACCGCTTTCGTCCATAAGGCCCACCATGCCATTTTTACACTATGTC
>ULVA01015919.1_pt1 | contig 10344 bp, 8 predicted proteins | sample 1958811 | NCBI WGS metagenome assembly ULVA01 (sample SAMEA4835768, study PRJEB28245) | human gut metagenome | biome: gut microbiome; material: fecal sample | place: Denmark | collected 2008
GCAAAGGCCACCTCGTCCACGCCGGTGATGCCGCAGTCCACCGTCACCAGCAGCGTGGCGCCACCCTTGCGCAGTCCCTCAATGGCGTCGCAGCTCAGGCCGTAGCCATCCTCGATCCGGCGGGGGATGTAATGCACCACATCGGCGCCCCGTCCCTTCAGATAGTCCACCAGGATGCAGGTGGCGGTGATGCCGTCCACATCGTAGTCTCCAAATATGGCGATCTTCTCTCCGGCGGCGATCGCCTGCGCGATCCGTTCCACGGCCTTGTCCATGTCCTGCATCAAAAACGGGGAATAGGTCAGCGTGGTCTCCTGCGTCAGAAATTCCGCCGCGTCCTCGGCGCGTTCCACGCCGCGGCTGGCCAGTACCTCGGACACCAGATAGGGGTAGCCCGCGTCGGCCAGACGTTCCGCCGCGGCGCAGTTTTCCTGCGCCACATGCCAGGACGGAAATTTCATAGGTCGCCCGCCTCCTTTCGTTTCCTTCTATAATAAATTATAGTATACCAAAAACCGGGGAAAAGGTAAAGAAAAAATTCTTGCCGCCATGTGGTTGCAATCCCTGCGGCTATCCCGTATAATGGATGTCGAAAACCACAGAATCGAGGAATTGCCATGCGTCCTGACGGCAAGCGGGTCAAAGACCTTCCGCCCATCGTGGCGGCCATCCCCTATATCATGCCTAAGCGGTATGACGCCCAGAATACCATCACCGAGTATATCGACGAGGAGCTCATCAAGTCCTATATCCGGGAAAAGCGCCGCAGCGGCGTGCGGATCAACCACATGGCCGTGATCATCGCCGCCTATTACCGGGCCGTGATGTACAACCCCAAGCTGAACTACTTCATCATGAACAGCAAGGTCTACAAGCGGAACCACTTCTGCGTGTCCTTCGTGATCCTGAAGAAGCTGGCGGACGGGCGGCCGGATGAGACGTCCCTGAAAATTTTCCTGACGCCGGAGGACACCATCTTCACCATTCAGCAGAAGATCACCGACGCAGTGGCCGCCAATTCCGCCACCGAGCAGAAGAACAACACCGACAGGTTCGCCCGGATGATGTTCTCCTTCTCCCTGCTGCCCAAGATCGTCATCTGGCTGGCGTACCATCTGGATAAGCTGGGCCTGCTGCCCCGGAAGATCATCGACCTGAGCCCCTTTCACACCAGCATGTTCATCACCAACCTGGCCTCCATCAAGACCAGCTATATCCACCACCACTGCTATGAATTCGGCACCACCAGCGTGTTTGTCTGCATGGGCAAGCCCGTGCCGGACTACATGAGCGGCAATCTCAACAAGAAGATCATGCCCCTGGGCGTGGTGATGGACGAACGTATCTGCACCGGCTATGAATACGCCGCCTTCTGCAACGATTTCCGCAAGTTCCTGCGCAAGCCGGAGACGTTGGAAGTTCCCTATGAAGCGTAACAAAAAGCTGCCCGCAAGGGCAGCTTTTTGTTTTGTGCGGCGGCATGTGGTCATGCCGCCCTACGAAAAGGTGCTGCTGGACAACGTATCGGCCCCCCGACAAAACAGGAAAAGGGAGGACTCGCGTCCTCCCTTTTCCCTACCATATAAACCACGAGGCGACAAATCGCCAGGGTAACAAACCCGGCACCGCCGCAAAACACACGGAACGGTGTCACTTCATTATAACGAAAAACGCGGGAAATGCAAACCGACAAATTCACAAAAAAATGAACGATATGCTTGTACAAATCGTCAAAAACGGCATAAAAACCGCCCCCGAAGAGCCATTCGGGGGCGGCTGCGCGTTTATCTTTCCGGATCCCAGTCGGAGGGCCCTCCGTCAAAGCGGGTATCCTGGTGGAATTCACCGTCGTCCCGGGGCGGCTGATAGCCCACGCCGGACATCTGCTTGATGGCCTCGAAGTACCCAATATCCGTCTGCTGGATATAGGGCGTGATCCAGATGGACAGGATGCCCAGGGTCAGACCGCACAGCAGGTTCCAGCCGATGAAGCTGAGATCCAGCACGAACAGCTCCCACTTGTGGCCCCAGGTCTGGGCCTTACTCATGTTCAGCGCCTCCATGACGCCCATCTCCGGGTTTTCGCAGAGGTTATACAGGGCGAAGCGGTAGCGGTAGCCGGCGATGATGCCGGGGATGATGAACAGCAGCGACCACAGGAACACGAAGATGCTGATGACGATCTGCAGCAGGATGACCTTCCCGGCAAACAGGAAGCCGTCGAACATGGTGGAGTAGGGGGTGACGATGCCGCGGCGCACGCTCATGGTGTACAGGATATAGCCTGCGCTCAGCACCGCGGACACCAGCGACAGCACGATGGAGACAAAGCCCGCCACCAGTGCCGGCAGATGCAGAATAGGCTCTGCAGGCTGCAGATAGATCGTGAACTCCGGCATATACGTCTCCGCGTAGGAGAGCACCTCTGCCTGGGGGCCGCCGGAGATCAGCCAGTCGATGCCGCTGATGACCAGGCCGATGGCCAGGTACAGCAGCGTGAACAGATAGGCCGAAACGGCGGCATTCTTGGTGATGGCCTTGGCCTCGTATTTTAATTGTACCCGATCGAGCATAAAAAAGTTCCTTTCCGCACGGATGTGCGATTCCTTTTTCTGGGAGCGCGGACAGCCTGCCGCGCCCGTATTCCCTATATATTGTAGCATGTCGGCAGGTGGAACGCAAGACCAGAAAATTTGAGAGGATATCGGGCTAAGTTGTCGACAAAAAAGACAAATTTTCAGGAGGAATTCCCGCATAAGACTGGACAACAGCGAGTTTTTGTTGTATGATAAAGCACAGTGTGAGGTGGTATCTTACCACCTGAAGTAGCCGATGGTGAAACTCAGGCGTGCGGGATTGGAACCCCCGCGCGTGTGATTCTCACCATCAGATACGAATGCAGTAAGATGAGGTGAAGACAATGGCACAAGCTTTCTTTGGCGGCGTTCATCCCAATGACATGAAGGCCGCGACCAATGAAAAGGCCATCGAAAAGCTGGAAGCTCCGGCTGAGGTGGTCATCCCCATGTCTATGCACATCGGTGCGCCTTGTAAACCCATTGTTGCAGTGGGCGACAAGGTAAAAATCGGACAGAGGATCGGCGAACCCGGCGGATTTGTATCCGCACCTATCCACGCCAGCGTATCCGGTACGGTCAAGGCAGTGGAACCCCGCCCCTATTCCATGGGCGGCACCATGATGTCCGTGGTGATCGAGAACGATTTCCAGGACACCATCAGCGAAGACGTCAAGCCCGCGGCTGACCCCGAAAACCTGACGGGTGAGCAGCTGGTAGAGATCGTCAAGAACGCAGGCATCGTCGGCCAGGGCGGCGCTACCTTCCCCACCCATGTGAAGATCTCTTCCGCGCTGGGCAAGGTGGACTACGTCATCATCAACGCCGCCGAGTGCGAGCCCTACATCACCGGCGACCACCGCACCTGCCTGGAGCGGCCTGATCAGGTGATCAAGGGCGCTGCCATCCTGGCCAAGTGCTTCGGCCTGGATAAGGTGTACATCGGCATCGAGGCCAACAAGCAGAACGCGGCCGACGTGCTGAACGCCAAGATCAAGGAGCTGAACGCTCCCGTGGTGGTGGAAGTGCTCCACACCCGCTACCCCCAGGGCGCTGAAAAGCAGCTGGTCCAGGCCGTGTCCGGCCGCCAGGTGCCTTCCGGCAAGCTGCCCGCCGATGCAGGCTGCTGCATCTTCAACCTGAACACCACCTGCGCCATCTACCGTGCTGTGTACGAGGGTATGCCCGTGGTCAGCAAGATCGTCACCGTGTCCGGTTCCGGTGTGATCGAGCCCAAGAACATCGAGTGCCCCATCGGCACCCCCATTTCCAAGCTGTTTGACGCCTGCGGCGGCCTGAAGGACGAGACCTACAAGCTGATCATGGGCGGCCCCATGATGGGCCTTGCGCAGTACAGCGTGGACGTGTCCGTAGGTAAGGGTACCGGCGCCATGCTGGCCTTCGCCGGCGAGGAGGAGAAGTACGAGGAGAATCCTCAGTGCATCCGCTGCGGCAAGTGCGTCGGCGTTTGCCCCATCCGCCTGGAGCCCGTGTTCATGTATAAGTACCTGATGAAGGGCGACGTGGAGACCTGGCAGAATACGCTGCACGGCATGGACTGCATCGAGTGCGGCGCCTGCACCTACACCTGTCCCGCCCGCCTGCCCCTGACCCATGCCTTCCGCCTGGGCAAGCAGCAGGTCAACAACGCGAGAATGGCCGCCAAGGCCAAGGCTGAGGCCGAGGCAAAGGCCGCTGCCGAAAAGAAGGAGGCGTAAACCATGACTGATTACAAGAATCTGAAGCTGATCGCGTCCTCCTCTCCCCATATCCGTTCCAACGAGAACACCCGCTCCATCATGCTGGACGTGATCATCGCCATGCTGCCCGCTCTGGTGTGGGCCATCTACAACTTCGGCTTCAAGGCGCTGATCTCCGTGGTAGTGTCCGTTGTGGCCTGCCTGTTCTGGGAGTGGCTGTATCGCAAGCTCCTGAAGAAGCCCCAGTCCATCGGCGACCTGTCCGCCGTTGTCACCGGTATGCTGCTGGCCTTTGTGTGCCCGCCCGAGCTGCCCTGGTGGACGCTGATCATCGGCGCCTTCTTCTCCATCGTTGTGGTCAAGCAGCTCTACGGCGGCATCGGCTGCAACTTCCTGAACCCCGCTCTGGCCGGCCGTGCCATTCTGCTGGCCAGCTATGCCACCGCTATGACCACCTGGACCCTGCCCACCAGCAAGGTCGACACCGTGGTCTCCACCGCGACCCCCCTGGCCATCATGAAGGAGGGCACCGTGGAGAAGTTCACCGAGCTGACCGCCAACTACTCCGTGGCCGATATGTTCATCGGCCGTGTGGGCGGCTCCCTGGGTGAGGTCTCCGCTCTGGCCCTGCTGCTGGGCGGCGCCTGGCTGCTGATCCGCAAGGTCATCTCCTGGCACACTCCCGTGGCCTTCATCGGCACTGTCGCTATTCTGACCCTGATCTCCGCGCCCGCCGGTATCGACAACGTGCAGTACATGCTGTACAACGTGTTCGGCGGCGGCCTGATGCTGGGCGCCATCTTCATGGCCACCGACTATGCCACCTCCCCCGTTACCAAGCCCGGCCAGCTGATCTTCGGCATTGGCTGCGGTCTGATCACCTGCTTCATCCGCCGCTTCGGCTCCTATCCCGAGGGTGTGTGCTACTCCATTCTGATCATGAACTGCACCACCTGGCTGCTGGATAAGTACATCCGTCCCACCATCTATGGTGCGGTCAAGAAAGAAAAGAAGGAGGCGGCTAAGTAATGAAAATCTCCGGTAAGTTTATTCTCAAGGTCGCCGGTACTCTGACGGTCATCTCTCTGGTTGTCGCCGCCCTGCTGGGCCTGGTCAACAACGTGACCGCCGATAAGATCGCCGAGATCGACGCGGCCAATACCCGCGCTGCTATGAGCGCTGTCGTTCCCGAGGGCAGCGATTTCACCGATAAGCTGGAGATCAGCGACGATGTGGCCGCCGCTGCCGCCGCTCAGGGCGGCAAGCTGACCGAGCTGTACGGCGTGAAGAACGCCGGTGCCGACGCCGGTTACGTCATGAAGATCTCCGCCTCCGGTTCCCAGGGCACCATCGTCATGATGGTGGGCGTGGACGCCAACAAGGCCATCACCGGTATCTCCGTGGTCAGCCACTCCGAGACTTCCGGCATCGGCACCAAGGTGGTGGGCAACGAGCCTAACTCCGCCGGTGTCCCCGTTCTGGATCAGTTCATCGGTATGTCCGGCGCCGGCTCCCTGGTGGTGGGCAAGACCGTGACCCCCATCTCCGGCGCTACCGTCTCCACCAAGGGCATCACCATGGGCGCTAACGCCGCTCTGGCTGCCGTGGAAGCAATGGGCTAAGAAAGGAGGAGCTGCATTATGAATTTCGGTAAACAATTCAAAGAGGGTCTGATCACCCAGAACCCCGTGCTGGTTCAGGTGCTGGGTATGTGCTCCACCATGGCCATCACCACGTCGTTCTTCAACGGTCTGGGCATGGGCGTCAGCGTGCTGATCATCCTGACGCTGTCCAACATTTTCATTTCCCTGCTGCGTAAGATCATCCCCAACGAGGTGCGTATCGCCTGCTACATCGTGGTCATCGCCGGCTTCGTGACCTGCGTGGACCTGCTGCTGAAGGCCTTCGTCCCCGCCCTGTCCAGTTCTCTGGGCGTGTTCATTCCCCTGATCGTCGTGAACTGCATCATTCTGGGCCGTGCCGAAGGCTTTGCCTCCAAGAACGGTATCGGCGCCTCCGCGGTGGACGGCATCTGCCAGGGCATCGGCTATACCATCGTGCTGGTCATCATGTGCGTGGTGCGTGAGTTCCTGGGCAGCGGCAAGTTCGGCGGCGGCCTGCTGGGCGGCGGCGCACTGGGCAGCGCGCCCGGCGTGACCATCTTCCCCGAGCAGTTCGGCATCAAGGTCCTGACGCTGCCTGTCGGCGGCTTCCTGACCCTGGGCTGCCTCATTGCCCTGATGCAGTGGGCGCTGGCCAAGAGCGAAAAGAAAAAGGAGGCCAAGTAAGTTATGTCTTTTACGACTTTGCTCGCCATCTCTCTTGGCGCGATTCTGACCAATAACTTTATCTTCTCCCAGTTCCTGGGCATCTGCCCCTTCCTGGGCGTGTCCAAGAAGATCGACACCGCCGTGGGTATGGGCGCCGCCGTGACTTTCGTTATGGCGCTGGCCTCCGCTTTCTGCTACCTGATCAACATGGTGCTGGTGGCGCTGGGACTGGAGTTCATGCAGACCGTGGCCTACATTCTGGTCATTGCCGGTCTGGTGCAGTTCGTGGAAATGTTCCTGAAGAAGAACATCCCCACCCTGTACACCGCTCTGGGCGTGTATCTGCCCCTGATCACCACCAACTGCGCCGTTCTGGGCGTGGCGCTGCTGAATACCCAGAATGACTACAACTTCATCGCGTCCGTGGTCTACGGTATCACCGGCGGTCTGGGTTTCCTGCTGGCCATCTTCCTGTTCGCGGCCGTCCGCGAGCAGCTGGAGGTCTCCAGCGACAACCCCAAGGCCTTTGACGGCTTCCCCATCGCGCTGATCACCGCCGGCCTGATGGCGCTGGCCTTTATGGGCTTCAGCGGCCTGAAGGTCTGGTAAGGAGGTAGAGGAATATGACTACTTTGATTTGGGCAATCGTCGTTCTGGGCGCTCTTGCCATTGTCTTCGGCCTGATTCTGGCCATCGCCGCCAAGGTCTTTGAGGTCGAGGTCGATCCCCGTCTGCCTGAGATCCAGGCATGTCTGGCTGGCGCCAACTGCGGCGGCTGCGGCTATCCGGGCTGCGGCGGCTGCGCCGAGGCCATTCTGGCCGGTAAGGCTCCCATCAACGCCTGCGCTCCCGCCGGTGCTGAGGGTGCCGCCAAGATCGCTGCCATCATGGGCATGGAGGCTCCCTCCGGCGACAAGATGGTGGCACACGTCTTGTGCAACGGCGGCTGCAACGCCAAGGAGAACTTCGAGTACCGCGGCGTGAAGGACTGCCTGGCCGCCACCAAGGTCTGCGGCGGCGACGCCAAGGCCTGCAAGTACGGCTGCTTCGGCTTCGGCTCCTGCGTGGCTGCCTGTAAGTTCGACGCTATCCATGTCGTCGACGGTGTTGCCGTCGTCGATAAGGAGAAGTGCACCAACTGCGGCGCCTGCCGCGCTGCCTGCCCGCACCACCTGATCGTGGAGGTGCCCTACAAGCAGAAGGTGTTTGTCAACTGCTCCAACAAGGATAAGGGCCCCGCTGTCACCAAGGTGTGCGCCAACAGCTGTATCGCCTGCGGTATGTGCGAGCGTACCTGTAAGTTCGACGCCATCCATGTGGAGAACAACGTGGCCGTCATCGACTACAGCAAGTGCCGCAACTGCACCATGTGCGCCAAGGCCTGCCCCCGCAACGCCATCGAGCCCATCCCCACTCCCGAGGAGAAGGAGAAGTTCAAGGCCGCGCAGAAGGCTGCCGCCGAGAAGAAGGCCGCTGCCGCCAAGGCTGCTGCCGAGGCTGAGGCCGCTAAGGCCGAGGCTCCCAAGGCTGAGTAAACCGGCCTGTATGCCATGAAAACCGGAACGGGTATGCATGAAAAATGCATACCCGTTCCTTCTTGCTTCCGTGATCAGTGCGGCTGATGTCTGTCGGAAGCAGAGGGGATTTCAGGGAAAAAACCGTAACATTTCCGCAAAAAAGCAGTTAACATAACGGCGGTGGAAAAAGGTGTGGAAAATGTGCAAAACCCCGTGGAGGCGTGGATTGCGGTGGTTGCGCAACATTATTTTTTTGCCATCCCTTCAAACTTTTGCCGCAAAACCGGGGTACCTTCAACGCCTTTCGACGGCAAGCCCCTTGCGCCGCAAGGAAAAATGCGGTACAATATATTGGATACTCTGACATGCGATTACTACAACCCTTGGAGGTTTTTTCCATATGCCAAAGAAGAACGTATACAACGACGAAAGCATCACCAGCCTGAAGGGCGCGGATCGCGTCCGGAAGCGTCCCGGCGTCATTTTCGGCTCCGACGGACTGGAGGGCTGTGAGCACGCCGTGTTTGAAATTCTCTCCAATTCCATCGACGAGGCCCGCGAGGGCCACGGCAGCCTCATCACCGTCACCCGCTATCAGGATCGCTCCGTGCAGGTGGAGGACATGGGTCGCGGCTGCCCCGTGGACTGGAACGAGAAGGAGGGCCGCTATAACTGGGAGCTGGTGTTCTGCGAGCTGTACGCCGGCGGTAAGTACGACAACGAGAACAGTGAGAACTACGAATTCTCGCTGGGCCTCAACGGCCTTGGCTCCTGCGCCACCCAGTACGCCTCGGCGTACATGGACGTTACCGTTTGGCGCGGCGGCAAGGAGTACACCCTCCACTTTGAGAAGGGCGAGAACATCGGCGGCCTTCAGGTGAAGGAGCTGACCACCAACAAGAAGAAAACCGGCACCCGCATCCGCTGGCTGCCGGATCTGGACGTATTCACCGATATCGCCGTGCCGCTGGACTACTACCGGGACGCCATGAAGCGTCAGGCGGTGGTCAACGCCGGGGTCACCTTCCGCCTGCTGAACGAGACGGAGCGCGGCAAATTCGACACCGAGGAGTTCCTCTATCCCCGGGGCATTGAGGACTATATCGCCGAGCTGGCGGGGGACGACGCCCTCACCGAGCCGGTGTTCTGGGAGGCGGAGCGCCGCGGCCGCGACCGGGCCGACAAGCCGGAGTATAAGGTGAAGCTCAGCGTGGCGCTGTGCTTCTCCAACCGGGTGTCCATCGTGGAGCATTACCATAACTCCAGCTTTCTGGAGCACGGCGGCAGCCCGGAAAAGGCCACCCGCCTTGCCCTGGTGGGCGCCATCGACAAGTACCTGCGGGAGAACAACAAGTACCTGAAATCCGAGGCCAAGATCACCTATCCCGACGTGCAGGACTGCCTGATCCTGGTCAGCAACAACTTCTCCACCCAGACCAGCTACGAGAACCAGACCAAGAAAGCCATCACCAACAAGTTCGTGCAGGACGCCATGGCGGAGTTCCTCCGCAGCCGTCTGGAGATCTACTTCATCGAGAATCACGATGCCGCCGAGAAGATCGCCGCCCAGGTGCTGATCAACAAGCGCAGCCGCGAAACGGCGGAAAAGACCCGCATCAACCAGAAGAAAAAGCTCACCGAGAAGATCGACATCGCCAACCGCGTTCAGAAGTTCGTGGACTGCCGCACCAAGGATGTGGAGCGTCGCGAGCTGTACATCGTGGAGGGCGACTCCGCACTGGGCGCCTGCAAGCAGTCCCGTGACGCGGAGTTTCAGGGCCTGATGCCCGTCCGGGGCAAGATCTTGAACTGCCTGAAGGCCGACTATCCCCGCATTTTCAAAAGCGATGTCATCACCGACCTCATGAAGGTGCTGGGCTGCGGCGTGGAGGTTTCCGGCAAGGCCGTGAAGGATCTGAACCAGTTCGACCTGAACAACCTCCGCTGGAGCAAGGTGGTCATCTGTACCGATGGCGATGTGGACGGCTTCCAGATCCGCACCCTGATCCTGACCATGCTGTACCGCCTCTGCCCCACCCTGATCCGGGAGGGCAAGGTCTATATCGCGGAGACGCCCCTGTTCGAGATCACCTGCAAGGAGAAGTCCGGCGAAAAGACGTGGTTCGCCTACTCCGAGAAGGAGAAGGCGGATATTCTCAAGGAGCTGTCCGGCAAAAAGACCAACATCCAGCGCTCCAAGGGTCTTGGCGAGAACGACCCGGAGATGATGTGGATGACCACCATGAACCCGGAGACCCGCCGTCTCATCAAGGTGCTGCCC